>ERZ1106948.163-NODE-163-length-33129-cov-35.299389_pt1 | contig 33129 bp, 37 predicted proteins | sample MGYA00403673_ERZ1106948 | MGnify/ENA primary metagenome ERZ1106948 (study PRJEB35170, sample SAMEA104062409) | human gut metagenome | biome: human gut; feature: human-associated habitat; material: faeces | place: Denmark | collected 2012-05-07 ...
GTGGACATGAGTGGAGGTGGTCTGTTCGGTGGTGACGACGACGACTGGTAAACGTAGAGCCTCTTTGTGGTTCAACCACACGGATGCGTTGTTTGTTCCCAAACCGTCGAATTGCAGATTCTCTTTTCAGAACTCCTTGTTGGTTTCGGTGTCTGCGCGAAACAGTACAGCGTACGCTAGAGTGTGCATCTGCAAGAAAGAACGCGGTAATGAAGGAGACAATCGAATTGCAACAGCACCAGACGACCGTGCGGTTTCCGAAAATGGTCGTCGTGCCGAAGCTGAGGGAGTTTATTAGAGGCGGCACAGCTGCTCTCGTTAACATTCTTTGTCCGCCGTGCGCGAATTGCCTCATTTCGTAGGTACTTTTCCCATAAACAAAGTGATGTTTCGGCAGCAACTCACTGGAAGCGGAATTCTGTCCGTAGGAAGGGACATCTACCGTGAGGGGTTTCAATATTTGTTGCCGTGGTTGCGGTGTGCTCACGCGTAGATATCGCGGCATCGGGCCTCCAATCATGCAGAAGACGATTTGCACGTCCCTCATGTTCGGAACGTACGACTTCTACCGACGGCTCCTCCTGTTCGTGAAGCAGCACTATTCTGAGTAGGAATTGGCTTCTTCGCTCACGGTCAGTCCCAATGCCGAAGAAACGGTGTTCATTCGTCTGTTTGCGTCGAGCTGTTCCGGACTGACGGAGGCGCTTCTCACTCCGTTTGAACGCGTGCAGACGCTGATGCAGATCCCGAAGTACAACGATAGCTTCAAGAATTTCTTCGAAGCGTTCAAGCAAATGGGCATCCGCGAGTGCTACGCCGGGTTCAGCGCCATCGCCCTGCGTAACATGCTGGGGAGTGGCATGTTCCTCTTCTTCCGAGAGCCGGTGCAGAACCTTCTCCCCAAGTCGGACAACGGGGGAGTGAACATATATCCTTTGCTGCCTGGACTGGACACTTCCTTCATTGCAGGTTGAACGACTTCCTGAGCGGTGCAGTTCTTGGAGCCTGCATTAGCACACTCTCCTTCCCGTTCAGCGTTGCCAAAGTGCAGCTGCAGAAGGGGATTGAGCATCGGCCGGGAGTGAACGTGTTTCAGTCGATCAAGGAGGTTATCATGTGAGTGCTGGTGGCGGGGATGAGGCGTAGCGAGAGAAAGAGCGTGTTTGGGTTGTACAATGGAGCAAAGGTCAATTTCTGTAGAGCGCTGATTTCGTGGGGTATTGTGAATGCAGTCTATGAGCGTTTCGGTATTCTGTTTCCCAACAATTGATTATTCTGTTTGTTTGGCATGGACGAGGGGGCGTGCAGGAACGACCAGGACCAGCTCAAGCGGCTGGTGCAGGAAGAGAAGTGGAAACGCGACGGGAGAGTGACGCTCTAGTTCTCTGAATAACACGCTGAGGGCGCTTGAAAACCAAATTCTCTCCACGGAAACGCGCTACCTGCAAGAGGACTGTCCCCAATGGAACATGGTGCGCGGCTTTGAGAACTTCAATGAAAGGCAAGTGCGGAATCCGTGTGTGACCCTATAGGTCCCCTATTCTCCCTCGCAGAGCCACGATCCCCAAAAGCGACCGCATTTTCTCGCTATCTTCTCACGCTTCTCCCGCAAACGCCTTGCCCACGGACGACGACGCTCGTTCAGCCTTTTGACACATTCCTGGTTTCTTGTCGCCTTCCTCTTTGTTCCACTCACTCCATCCATTTCGCACTCAATGGCGAGAGCAGGCGTGTCAAGGCGGGTTTGCCGAAATGCAGTCGTTTTCTGCCACTCCTCCTTGCTCCTAACTATCCATCCTTCTTTCATTCTTTTCTACTGCAATGGTAGCAGAGTCGAGACCAAGGTGATTCGTAGGATTCCGACCCCAAAGAGACAGCTCCTGCCGGTAGGACGCCTTCTTTGACTCGATTACCGATTAGAGGAAGTTGCCGAAGAGGAGTACAGCGGTAGCGTCGTTCGTTTCGCTCTTTCATTGCGCAGATGACGACTTCACGGAAGACGAGGAGGCGGAAACAATCGATATTAACGACGACGGTTTTCGCAGTTGTGGCGTGTCACGGATAGATTACATGGTCGTGGACGTGGATGACTTCATCGAAAAGGTCGAAGCGGAGAGTAGGGGATGTCCGTCGCGTTCACTCTAGTTGCGGAAGAAGAAAAGGAGGAGGAGGGAGAAGAAGAAGAGCCGATTGAGGTGCAGCGCGATTCCTTCCTCGTACGTTCGGTCGCTCGTCTCCACCCTAGTCCTTCGAGGAGCACACGGACTCCGTGCTGTGCGTGGCGTTCAACCCCAGTCTGAACAGCCAGGTGCTGACGGGCGGTCAGGACAACCGCGCGTTCCTCTTCGATTACAACCACCCCGAGCAGAAGCGCGAGCTGACGGGACACAAGGTGCGCGTCGCGGCTCCGCCTCACGCGTAGGACAGTGTGTGCGCCGTGGCGTACAGCGCGAGCGGCGAGTACTGCGCCACTGGCGACATGAACGGCGTGATCCAGGTCTGGAAGACGGCGAACGGCAAGCTGGCGACGACGCTGGAGGGGCCGGAGGAGCTCGAGTGGCTGAAGTTCCACCCGAAGGTGGGTGGTAGTGCGGTGTGTTTCCCGTAGGCGGACATCCTGCTGGCGTCCGGCAACGACTTCAGTGTGTGGATGTGGATGGTGCCATCGGGCAAGTTCGTGAACGTGCGCGCGGCGGTGGCGTGTGAGGACTAGATGCTGAGCGGCCACACGGACATCGTGACCTCGGCAGCTGTGACGCCGTCGGGGAAGGTGGAGGCAGTGCGTGGGCATGAGACGTAGATGCTGGTGACGGGCTCGCTGGACAACACGCTGAAGATGTGGCAGCTGCGCACGCACGAGTTGCTGTATTCGGTGAAGAGCGAGGAGTGGGTGTGGCGTGGCGCCGTGACCCGTAGGAACAACTGGCACGAGGGCGGTCTGGAGTGCATCGACCTGTTCGCGACGGTGTTCGCACTGTCTCGATGTCACGTGTAGAACTCGCTGGCGGTGAGCGGCGCGCGGGACGGTTCGGTGAAGCTCACGAACATGAAGACACACAAGGTGCTGGCGGGGTACGCGCACACCTCGTCGAACGAGGACGAGAACTGCAGTGTGGAGGAGTAGGAGTGGGACGTGGGCGTTACGCACAGCGTGTCGTTCAACCCGCTGTTCAACTGGGTGGCGTCGGCGTCGATGAACAGCACGGTGATCGTGTACGACTACCAGACCAGCTCCGTGCGCCACGAGCTGAAGCACGACGGCGGCGTGATCAAGCTGGCGTGGCACCCGAACGGCATCGTGCTGGTGACGGGCTGTCTGGACGGGTGCGTGTACCTGTGGAACGGTCGCGACGGCTCGCTCATCCACAAGATGAACGGACACACGGTGGGGGACGTGGGGCGCGATGACGGTTAGGACATGCTGCTGAACATGGACGTCATTGTGAAGGGGAAGAAGACCTACATCGCGACGGTGGGCGACGACAAGACGTGTCAGGTTTATCGGGTTGACTTTTAGTTGGGTGTTTGTTTGGGAGAGTAGTTTTCTTCATTGTTAGGGAGAACGATACCATTATTCAGGTGAGCAACTCACTACTCAAACAAACACAACGTAAACCATCAATTGAGAAAACTCAACATGACGAACCACTGATAATACTCGAAATAACTAAACCTTCACCGCCTTCGTCTTCTTCACCGTTTCCGCCTTCGCCTTCTTGGGCTGCGTAGCACTTCTGCCCGTAGCCGCAGTCACAGCGCGCGACGCGGCGTGACGAATCAAGAGGACCACGACAACGACGATCACGACGATGACAACGACGATGACAACGACGATCAACACCACGGAAACGCACATGCCCGTTTCGGCCTGCCATTCTCCGTCCTTCTTTCCTAAAAGACATGTTCTCTTCTGCGTACCGACGTAGCTGCCCTTCATGGAGCACTCGTACGTTGCCTCCTCGCCCACGGGCGTCGTGCTCCACTTGTCGTCCGCCTTGCAGCTGCCCTTGCGCACGCGTATCGTGAAGCGCGTGGACACGATGCCCGTGGGGTTCTCGCCCACCACCTCGATCACCGCCTCCTCCACCATCACCGTCGGGATGCCACTAATCACGCCCGTGATGGGGTCGAGGTTCAGTCCCGCGGGAAGCGGGCCCTCCTCCGTGAGGTTGAAGGAGGTGATCAGGTTCACGAAGCGCGGCGTCAGCGGTTCCATCTCCGTGTCCTTCACCAGCGTGATCGCCTCGACGCCGTACGTCAGGTTCAGCGGCAGCTTGTGGACGCACTTGTCGGAGTGCACGTCGGAGAGCGCGCCGTCCACGCACTCGCGGTACAGGTAGCCCGTCATGCCGTAGGGGCACACGGCGGGCGAGATCTGGCCCTCCGCCACGGGAGGGAACTCGTCAACGCCGGGACACACGGCGCCCGTCGCCTTGCAGTAGCGGAACAGGAAGGCGTTCAGCAGCGCGGAAGACTCGGGCACGGACTCGACGACGAACTTGAACTGGCGGTAGCCGATGAAGCCGATCGCCACGTCGTGCGCCATGAACTGGCGGCCCGTCGCCGTGATGCTGATGGTCTCGCTGACGTTGTTCCACTCGTCCTCCTCGTCCATGCGCGCGTACAGCGAGTAGCCCCACACGGGGGACGACTGCGGGTAGTAGCCGAACTGGCTGAACGACGAGCCCGCGCGGTTCGCCACCGTCCACTGCGCGAAGGCGTCCGGCTCGTTCAGGAAGGACACGCTCGTGAACGCCTGGTAGTCGAAGAGGTTGGCGAGCTCGCCGTCCACGTTCGCCGACGCCGTGTCCACCATCGTGTCCACCACCGGCGAGCAGTCCTCCACGCCGAACACGCCCGTCGCGTCGAACACGAAGGGGTCGGCGGTGGACGTGCCCGCGGTGCGGTGCAGCTCGAACGCCACCACGTTGGCGCTCTCCGTCGCGCCGTTGTGCGCGAGGATCACGTGGAACATGTAGAAGCCCACGTCGTGGTACTCGCCGCCCGTCGTGGCGTCGAAGGTCGCGGGGAGGAAGAAGCGCGCCACCAGACGCCCGTTGAAGTAGGCGACGCAGCCGCCGGCGAACTGCGCGCGCACGTTCAGCACGCTGTAGTCGTCGAGCGAGGGGATCGCGAAGGTCTTGCGCAGGTAGATGGTCGTCTGCTGCGCCGTGCCGAGCTCCGCCGGGTACATCTCCGTCCAGCTCTCGGCGAAGTCGGCGGTGTTCCAGCCCGCGGCGGGCGCGCCCTCCTTGAGCACGCTCCACTGGTCGAACTCCACCTGGAAGGGGAAGAACGTGGAGAAGACGGTGGTGACGGAGGCGGGCTTGGGCATCTTCGGCAGCTCTCTCATGTCCACGGGGAAGCTGCCCTGGTCCACGGTGAGGCGGTAGCCCGTGCCCGCGGACCAGCCGTCGCCCACGGAGTCGAGGCCCTGGAAGGTGTAGATGCCGTGGGGGTAGCACACGTCCACGTAGAAGAGGCCGCTCGACACAGGGACGAAGGGCGCCTGCTGCTTGACGACGCCCTCCGTGCCGCGCCCCTCGTAGATGGCGTAGCTGTTCTCGTTGGCGAAGGTGTCCGTCATCCACGCCACCGTCATCAGGCCCTTGCCGCCCGTGCACTTGTCCACGGTGATGGTGATGGTCGACTGCGCCGCCGCCGCGTTCAGGTCCTTGGCGTGGATCGTGTAGGTGGTGGCGGGCTGGAGCGCGCGCGGAACGCCGCTGATCACGCCCGTGTAGGGGTCGATCACGAGCGAGGCGGGCAGCTGCGGCGAGGTGGAGAAGTCGTAGTAGAGCGTGGAGGAGGGGTACACCTCGGCCATCTCGATGTCGCGGTACACCGACACGGACTCGTAGGTCAGCGCGGGGATCGTCGCGGGCACCTTCTCGAGCGTCAGGTCCAGCGCCTGCAGCTCCCAGTTGGTCTTGTCCGTGCGGCCCGTGCCGAAGTTGGTCCAGCGGAACATCGAGTAGGGCTTGGTCGCCTGGATCCACAGCTTGCGGTGCTGGCCCGGAGAGGACCACGTCAGCCCGGTCACGTTCGCCAGCGTCGTCCACTCCGAGTCCTCGGGGTTCTTGGCGATGAAGACGAACTCCCTGGCGGGCGTGCCCAGCTTGAGGTAGTACGCCTGCACGTCCAGCGAGTTGATCCACTCGCGGCGGTCGCCGTCCAGCTGCAGCTGGATCCAGTTGTTGCTCGTGAGGCCGGAGAAGTACTGGCTGAAGAAGCGCGAGAAGGGCTCGCCGTTGGTGCCGCTGATGCCGTACTGCGTCATCGTGTACTCGTACACGCGCGAGGTCTCGGGGGTGATGAACCGCGCGAAGCAGTCGAAGGAGGAGGCCGTGTCGCCAGTCATCGTCACGATCGCCACCGCGATGGTGTTGGCGCCCTCGCGGAGGAACTCCACGCCGTTGGCGGACACGGGGATGGTGACCTCGCGGAACGCCACGGAGCTGTAGCTCTCCGTGGGCAGGGAGGAGGAGGTCAGCTCACCCGCCACGCCCTTGCGGAACACTTCGTGGTCGTTGATGACGACGATGCAGCCCGCCTTGTACTTGACGGCGAACACGAAGCCCGAGAGACCCTCCAGGGACGCCACGGTGAAGGTCTTCTTGTAGAGCTGGACCTGGTTCGTGGAGGCGGGGAACGAGCCGGGCGCCGCCTCGCTCCAGCCCGCGACGGAGCTGCCGGACCAGGAGGCGGAGACCTCGCCCATCTTGTAGTACCACGAGGAGCCCGCCTTGATGGGGGACGCCACGCTGAGAACGGTGGTGGTGGGGAGCGCGAGGTTGGAGTCGTAGCGGATGAAGGCGATGGTGTCGAAGCTGTCCACGGTGATGTACGACTGCACCAGCAGGAAGGAGCCCTTCTTCCAGAACTTCTCCGTGCTCTCCGTCACCACGGAGATGAGGGCGCTGGGCGCGCAGAGCGGGTAGAACACGTCCGTCTTGTCCTGCTGCGAGGTCGCGTAGTCCACGACGAGCAGGTCGTTCCCCGTGGTCTGGTCCTTCACCGTGAACTTCTCGTAGGTCGAGTAGGACGCGTAGGTGCGCTTCATGCGCAGCATCGTGCCCGCGCACTCCGTGATGGTCAGCGTGACGGTGCCCGAAATGCCGCCGTACATCGGCGTGGAGATCACGTAGCTCGTGGCGGGACTGGCGGCCTGCGCCTCGCCCGTGATGCCGCAGGTGGCGGTCAGCGAGAGACCCGCCGGCAGCGCGGGAGAGACGGTGCAGTTGGCGAACTCCAGACTCGTGGGCTCGACGGAGACGGTCTGGTAGACGGCGAGGAACTCATACGCGGGCATGGGGTACTCGATGGCCGTGGGGACGGCGCGGTTGCACACGAGGAGCTGCATCTCGTAGATGCGCGTCTCCGACGACTGCGCGTTCGTGACCGTGAGGCGGTAGAACTTGTGCACCTCGGGGTCGCTCACGGCGGCGTCGTACTTGGGCGTCTTGTAGGAGAACTTCCAGCCGGCCGCCTCGAACATGGTCTCGAAGCCCTCGGCGGACTGGTTGGAGCCCTCGATCACGAAGGTGTTGGGAGTCGACGTTACGGCGGACGAGGGGAAGAAGCGCACGCCGTTCACCGCGTACGAGCCGAGCGCCGAGAAGTCGAAGAGGATCGAGAGGGGTCGGATGTAGGAGACGTAGGCAGAACCGCCCTTGTTGAAGTCGATCACCTTGTCCGTGTTGGTGCCGGAGGTGGCCGTGATCACGGGGACGTCGGGAACGATGTAGCACTTGCTCCTCTCGAAGGAGCTGGCGTACAGGGCGAGGAACGCTTCAAACGAGGTCGTTTCTCCGCCCTCGAGGGGATGGAGCTCCACAGCCAGCACCGACTCGGCGTTCTGGGCTCTGGCGGCGGAGCGGATCACTCCGTGGTAGCTCAGGGAGTCGTACGAGCCCGTCGCCATCGTCGTCGGAGTCGCCGCGCCGGAGGGCATGTTGTCGCGGAAGACCTCGAGTCCGTTGATGTAGGCAATCACACCGAACTGGTACTGAACGCGCACTTCCATCGCAGCCATGTTGTTCAGTCCCATGAAGGTCTTGCGGAAGTACATGGCTCCGGAGAGCGTGAGCTCCGTCGTCGACACGTACTCGGTCCACGATCCGTCCTCGAAGGCGAAGTCCGTCCACCCACTTGCCGCCGCGGTCGCCTTCTTCCACGTGTCCGTCTTCTTCACGGGGGTGTACAGCGACAGCGGGACTTCTTCCGTTTTCATCTCGGTCATGAACGTCTTGATGACGACGTTCCCGTACTCGCCTTCGATCGTCACGTAGGATCCGTCCGACCAGGAGTCGCTTATGCTGTCCTTCAGGATAAGCGTGTACTGGTTGTTGTGCGTGCTGGGCAGGCACACGTTCAGCGTCTTTTCCTTGTCGTCTTCAAATGCCGGACTCGTGTAAAGGACGGTGCTTCCAGTGGTAATTTGAAGACTCTCCTCTCTTGCGTATCTCGCGCACTTCTTGATGACCTTTGCGTACACTTCGCCATCAGCACAAGATGAGAGACACAAAGAAAGTAGTACTATGCATTATTCACCCTCCGCTCGTTTACAAATGAACACACAAAGACTATCCCTCATTGTAACAGAATTACTGTTTCTGACTCCTACCACACAAAGAGTATAGTAATTGTGCCTCTTGATGAGCATGGTGGCGGTTTGATCCCTGAACGCGCAGTTACCCTCTTTCCACGAATTGTATTCCGCGATAGTTCCATTCTGTTTCGCAAGCACGGCAAAACCACAACAGTTGTGTAGGACAAATAATGCAGTAGCAAACAAACAGGAGGAAACTAATGTACAAACGAGTGGTGCTACTTCGACTCTTTCCGTTTCCTGAGCTCCGTCTCCTCGATCTCCTCCGCTTCAACAGACTCCAATCCGAGAATGTGTTCCCACCTTCCGTTCTCATACAACGCCTCCAGTTCCTCCGTCCATCCCAGCTCTGCGCAAAGCGCCTTCACTCCCTCATCGCAATCGCCTTGAATCAGCACGTCGCGAAAACAGCACGACATGCTACAAAAGCGAAACGGACCCACTGCCTCCTTGTTGATCAGCACGCGGGGCACATTCTCCCGCACCTGATGAACGAGAGAGGAAAAGGGTTGCACGGACAGCGAAGTGCCGATAACGAGAAGCATGTCACACGAAACCATGTCTGCCGTATGCATCCACGTGTACTTGAGAGGGAGGGGCTCTCCATAGAACACGATGTCTGGCTTCACGAGATTGCCACACTTGCATCGCGGAATGCGCTCTAGCCATGAGTCCCACTGAAAACAGCAACCATGCACAATATCGTGTTTCAATTGCATCAGCGGGTACTCCAGTCCACACTCGATGCAGGAGGCCGATGCAAAACTACCGTGCGATTCGACAAGAAAGGAATCGCTCAGTCCCGCGATACGCTCCAATCCGTCGATGTTCTGCGAATATACACGCAGTAGCACACCTTTCTCCTCCAACAGCTTGAGGAAGTAGTGCGTATACGTCGGTTTGTACGCTCCGGGAAGAAGTGTCTATGCCGTGAGTGCAGCGGATCGAGTCCTACGTGCAAAAAACGATAAAAGACAGAGGGATTCTTCCTAAAGAACTCGAGCTCAAACATGGCTTCGGGAGTGGGGAGATTGTACTCCTGCAGGTTGTTGTAGATGCCCGTCACGGGAGACCTGAAATCGGGAATCCCCGCATTGCAGGAAATACCGGCGCCGGTAAGCACGCAGATCTTCTTCACCCGGCCCTCTCTGATCGCCGCCGCAATCCCGTGGATTGTACGATCACCATTCAGAACGGTGGTCTCGTCGTCATCGGTATTGTCGATTGCAACGCTTTCTAGTTGGCCCATGGTGAACCCGCACCGCACAGTCCACGCCAATTCTGTTTTCTTGTCAGTCAGACCCAATGGTCCCAAAGGGCCTAAATCATATGGGGGCATCTCGCCTCTTACGTAGTGTCTTTCCGGTTAGCGCCCATTCCGCACGATTCGGAGAGTGTGCAGCTTGTGCAAGAAACAGCCACATAATGGTAACAGACGACACTTACTCGGAATCCTTCTTGATTCCCCACTTCTCGCGCTCCTTGATTTCTTCATCCGTCAGGGAAAGAATCTCCTTCATCCCGTTCCACCACTTCTCACGCTCTTCCCCCTCCAAACAGCCCTACTCCTCAGTTACGACAACGGCAGCAATACATCCACCTTCGCAGATTTCTCCGTGTTGTTACTCGAATACCACAGCTTGTCGACATGCTCTCCCTCAGGACACGGAAACACAGAATCGTCCTGCGTGTCACGCAACGCATATAAAACTCACCTTTACGTAGATTGGAGGACCCTGAGCAAGAACACGCAATTGCGACGCTCTGCAGTCCGCTTCGAGCAAATTCTTCAGATACGTCGGCATCATGTCCTTGATAAACAGCTCGACACATGTTTCACAAATCAGGCACGGAGTCCAAGAATCGCCTACTCCGCTCACGAACAACGACACGCACCTACTGTTACTCACCTTGTACTCCACGTAGTTCGCTTCCGTTATGGGATCGCAGCAAATCAGGCACTCTTGATCCTCCTCCGGTTTCTTGTGCTCTATCCATTATTCGGGAAGCAAGCAAACGGACGAGTCGATGTCTCCATCAAAACAATACTGAATGAAGTGCATGAATCGATGATGCGAATCGTTGGGATCGGGGGGTGATTCACTCTGTTCTCGCCGTATCGTTGATATCGGAGACTCATCGCGGAAAAGCGTTTTGGAAAGACTGCAACTCATTGGACGCATGGAGCTCTTCGATCTCTACTACTTCTTCTGCCCCAGTCGGCACGATGTTCACTTTGGTTACTGCTTAAAGGAGTCCGGCGAGTGGAAGACGAAGGAGTTCGTTTTGTCGCCTCGTCTCTTTTCCAGTGCCAACTGGCCCCTCTGTCAAGGAGACATCGTGCAAGAGTATTTGCTTAGGGCTTGGCTTAACGACTAGGGCTTTCCCTTTCCGGGACTATATCGCTGAATATGACTATGACACAGCCACAGTTATTGATAGCTCGTTCGTTAGAGCTACTACCGTATTTGATTACGAGCACTTCGCTGATAAGGTGGAATTGCTGTCCTTTGTCCGAGTTTATCTCGACCGTCTGCTGTCTGCGCGCTGCTCCAGTATTCTATTCATATATCAAGCCCAGGCGATGAACTCGGTCGTTGCGGACGTCTCCGCGTTTTTGAAGGCGGGCTTCCTGTTCGTCATTCACTCGCCCATGCTGGACTACTTCGTTTACGAGGAGATGAGCGCCTGCGATCCCCACTCCATGATCATCGTCGTGGACGCCTCCGACCTGTGCGCGAACATATCGATCTGCGGGGCGACGAGCAGCGAGCTTGTCTTCATCCCGGACTGCAAGATCGACGACAAGGTGATGGTGGAGCGGATGGTGCGGATGGCGACGGACGAGTTCCTGCAATCGTTCCAGGTGGACGTCGGCAAGGACAGCTACCTCCAGACCACGCTGCCGCAGTGCTGCACGGAGGCGTACCAGTTGTACCGCCAGGGCAAGTCGCGCGTGTCCATCACGCTGCAGCGCGACGAGAAGAAGCTGAAGGTGATCTTCAACGAGGCGAACTTCGAGCTGATGCGCCGCGTGGCGCTGCGCTACGAGATCCTGAAGGCGATATCGACGGTGGAGAGCGAGGAGCTGGACGTCATGAAGTACCTCGTGGTGGGCGACGGGCCCCTGGCGCGGACGGCGCAGTTCATCTTCGACAACGACGTGCTGCTGGTGAAGGGCGTGTCGGTGCGGTTGAGCGGCATGCCCTGCGCGGCGTGGAGAGAGCGCTTCCTGCAGGGCGTGTTCGTGCAGCCCGAGCGAGTGGTGGTGAATCAGATCGAGGATTCGTGCTTCTACGCAGAGCTGCTGAGTGGGTGGTTGCGTGAGGAGAGCGAGCTGGCGTGGGGTGAGTGTGTTGAGAGCGAGGAAGAGGAAGTGGCGATGCGTCGCTGCGAGGATGTGGAGTTCATTGAGAAGAGCGATACGCTGAAGGAACTGAGGAGCGCGCAGCCATGTCTGGTGGTTGGCGAGGAGGGCGAAACAGTTGTCTACGATCACACGAGTGGTGTTGTGTGGAGTGCTTCCGAAGACGACCGCAGAGTGCAGAAGGGCGAGACGGTGCTGTACCAGAAGGTGACGAGGGACGGTTTCTGCTGCGAGGAGCTGAAGCAGGACCAGGAACACACGATCTCCACCTCGCAGGTCGGTCCTGAAGGCGTCAAGTGCGTGTGCAAGTGGCAGTATGCGGCGGAGCAAGAGGAGTTCAGCTTCGCTGACTCGGCTGAGCGTGTCGTGATTCGTCCCGACGCTTCCAGCCAGATCGACGCTCCAGACGCCTCTCTGGCATGGTCTGAGCGAAGTGTCGTGGCGGAGTGGGAGGGAGCGCGTTGGGAGCTGTCGGACTCGTGTGTGGTGGAAAGCCGGAACGGCGAGGGTGTGTCGTATCGTCGTGATGGCTGTTGGTTTGATGGCGTTGTTGGTGAGCGTGATCGTGATGGTGTTACTCGCAACACTCCTCGCAATACTGGCACTCCTAACAACAACACTGGCACTCCTCACAACGATACTCACAACGATACTCACAACGATACTCCTCAAAACGACGCTCCTCAAAACGACGCTCCTCAAAACACTAACACTCCTCAAAACACTAACACTCCTCAAAGCACTAACACTCCCAACGGAAACGGCGTATTGTACGGCAGGAACGACGAGGTGGTGGCGTGCGGCGTGTGGAAGAACGGAAAGGTCGTGTCCTCTGCGCTGCGTCCCGCGGAGCTGAAGAAGTGCAAGCTGGGCGGAGAGAGCGAGGAGGACTCTTGGGTGGGCTTCGTGAACAGCGTGTTTCGGAAACAAACCGACCTGACTCCTCAAACGGAAGCGCGCTGCGAACGATTTGTGACTCATTTGCTGAAGCCTGACCCGATTTCCGAGGAGGAAGAAGAAGTGATAGAGGAGGATCCTGGCTTCGGCGTGGTGCTCACGCGAGAGAGCGCAGTGTCGCAGATTCCTTCTTGGCACGTGGATCGCGTCGCGGAGAACAAGTACCGTATCGCGACGGAGGAGGGCGACATCGTGTATCTGGGGGAAATGAAGGACGACAAGTTGGAGGGAGATGGAATTCTCTATTACAAGAATGGAGGAAAGGAGTACGAAGGACGGTTTTGGCAGAATCTGTGGCATGGGAGAGGGAAGTGGTTTCATCCAAATGGGACGATTCACTACCAAGGGATGTGGAAGGAAGGCGTCATGGATGGGCAGGGCATGCTGTTTAAGCCTGTCAATCTCGAGTATTGTAATAGCCAGTTCCGTCGCTATGCGAGAATGGCGTGCGAGAGGGACCGGACATGCTCGTTTTCCAGAGGTTTCGACCCCTTTAACTTTGACGGCACGCTTGTATAGTGATGATTCCTGTTTGTTGCTGAAGCGCGCTCATCATTCTTTTCGCTGTTGCTCTTGCCGTAGCGGTCACGAGGGAATGAGCGAAGGCAATCCGGATGGGACGACTACCATCGAGAGGGAAACGATCGAGCGCTACATCTGCAGTACAGGCCAGGAAAAGGGGAGGAAGAACTACGTTGGAATGGCCATTTCGAGTGATGATATAGAAGTTCCATTTCGTGCAGATGTTCGGGAATGACTGCGGACCGGCGTGTTGCTGGCTGATCATGTGCTCTTCTGCGTGCGTACGTCACGAGTAGAAAGTGGGGCAATCGCTTCATTTTGAACAACGACTTCTCGTACATCGATTTCCTGCAGTCCATCGACGGCAACGTAGCCGATGGTCTGTGGACGATCGAGTTGTTGAAAGTGCTGAAAAGCTACGATTTCAGGTACGTGGTGTGGGGCCGCTTGTTCCTCAGATGCGTGTATTGCACAACGAATGTCAATCCGTCGGCAAGGCAGTACGACTACTTGGACTTCTACAGGGTACGTGTGTGCGCGATGGGCCATGAGTAGACGCAGCTGATCGACTCGGATGTGATTCGCATTCAAAAGTTGTTTCGCACGATCAGCAGCGAGAGTATCCACATCTTCGACGTACGGTCGTCCCAGATCGATGAGGGGTAGGCGCACGTGTCCATAGCGACGATGGCGGACTTCCTGTGTTTCAACGCAAACACGGTGATCCTTCTCCTGGTTGATTACTCGGTCCTGTACCCCTCGAAGAACTGCTGCACTTTTGTACGTTCTGCGTCATCTCCTCATCATCAGAAGGACTTCAGCGGACACTACATTGTCCTCATCGGCTACAGTCGGAGTAGGAAGTCGTTCAAGGTGGTTGATCCCTTGCGATACTTCCGTACGCACTTCTCTTCGTGCTGTGACGCATAGATCACTATATCAGCGAGAGGGTGGTGAATAATGCCCGACTGTCGAAGGGAACGGACGAGGATGCTATTTTTGTGAATCTAGAATAGTTGGCTTTTTGAACTAGCTGCGATAGTTGCGTGCGGTGTTTGTTCCATGTCAGTGTTTCGCTCTGTTGCATCTGTTTGATATCTGCTCGTTAGCATGGATAGGTGCAGAGGTGTTTTTGTCGTGATCGTGATTCTTCTCTTGATCGTTACCAAGGACGTCATGGAGGTGAAGTCCCAAGCCAATATCGACAGACCGCTTTCTAGATGGGCCGTCCAGACCTTTTTCATGTACGTTTTGAGGGAAGACATCGTTGTGGCTAATCTCTAGGGATAAGGATCACCATAGAGTAGTTACCACGGAGACGTACAGTAGTAGTGCTGGCCATACTATTGCGTCCGGAGACAGGCAGAACAAGGAAGGGGTGTTGGAGAGGGACTTGCTCTCGCAACAAAGGAAAGAAACGGGCATCGTGCAGCCTTCACAGCACAGTGTCCAAACGACCAGTTTTATGACATCGCTTACGGAGGCTTCCGAAGACAGGAGGGGCGAGAAGGAGTCTGCAGGTCATGTTCAGAATATGATCGATGCGATGCGATCCCAAGCGAGTCAACACGCTGGGAATGAGAAGCAGGAGGATGAGAATGGAGAAATGAGTCTGGGTGAATTGCTGAAGGGTAGCGAGGTGAAGGCCACTCCCAAAGTGGAAAAGGAACTGAGTTTTGGCGATTTACTCAAGAGTGACGTGAAGCAGATTCCAAGTCAACCAAAAGAGCTTAGCTTCGCTGACTTGCTGAAGAAGAGTGAAGCGAAGTCAATTCCCAAAGTGGAGAAGGATGCGAGTGCTGGAGAAGTGAAGAAGGAAGTGAAGGTGAAACCAGCTCCTAAAGCGTCAGAAAAACTCTCGTTGGGGGAGTTGCTGAAGAAGGGGGAAGCGAAATCAGCTCCCGAAGTGGAGGAGGAATCGAGCTTCGCTGACTTGCTGAAGAAAGAGGTGAAGGTGAAGGCAGCCCCTAAGGCGTCCGAGGAACTCACTTTGGGTGATTTGGTCAAGGAAGGCGTGAAGGTGCAAACCGCTCCTCCCAAGCAAGCCAAAGAACTCAGCTTCGCCGATTTGCTGAAGGGTGCAGAAGAAAAGGTTAGTATTCCGGAGAAGGAGCAGAGTTTTGGCGACCTTCTCAAGGTGGCAAAGCCTGCTTCCAAGGAGTCGAATAACCTCAATCCTGCCTCGAAGGAGTCGAACAACAATCCTGCCTTGAAGGACCCAAGCAAGACAAAGGACGCCAACCAGGCGAAGCTGCGCAGCGAGGAAGAGGCGAACCGCGTGATGGAGGAGGAGCTGCGCGCGAAGCAGCAGCAGGCGCAGGAGAGAGAGAAGGCGAGACTGCGCGAGGAGGCGCTGCTGCGCGAGAAGGAGGAGGAGGAGCGGCGCAAGATGGTCAGCGACATCAGGAGGAGAAACGAGGAGAGGAAGATGAAGCGGCTGGGCAAGCGCTACAAGCGATCGCGCGGCGCCAAGAAGCGGACGCGGCGGACGGGCGCGCGCGTGATCGAGGAGATGGAGCGGAGGGAGGACGAGCGCGAGCTGCCGATCGAGGAGATGTTCAAATACCCCGCGGGGTACGGGCGCAAGAACCGCTCCGAGGCCATCGACTTCTACAAGTTCGGGTGGGTCGACGCCTTCTTCCGGGTGCGCACGCGCCTGGGGAAGATCGACCCGCTGCCGCCGCACGTGATTCGACGACTGCGCCGACGGTGAGGGCGAGGAGGCGTGTTGATGTGTAGCCACCCGGGGTACACGAACGGCGTGCTGACGCCCTCGTACGCCATCCTGACGGACGCGTGCATCTCGAAGCGCAACTGGGGCGTGGAGGTGTTCGAGGAGACGCAGGGGACGCTGAAGGCGGCGGCGGCGACGCGCTACAAGAGTCGCGACTTCTACCGTGGGCGAGGCGGGGGCGTGTGAGGCGTAGTGAACTCGCTGCACTCGTCGGAGACGCCGCTGGCGGAGACGAGTCTGATGTACGAGCCGCAGGACGTCGTGTTTATCCACCCGCGAAACGCCAAGACCATCTTCGGGCTGTTCGAGGCCACCTCGCAGCTGGCGCTCATGGCGACGCACCCCGAGCTGTTCCCGCGGGTTGTCCTCGTCGTGTGGCTGTGATGTCTAGACGCGTCGCATCGTGGTGGCGGGCGCGCCGGCTCCGGTGCCCGGCAGCTGGTGGGAGATGCTGACGAAGATCTACCTCGAGATGTTCTCCTACCCCGTGCGTCCCGTGTTCTTCGACATGTGGAGCAACGCCACGCGACCCGACAAGTCACTGTTCTGCGACCGCTCCATCGTACCCGCGGGAGCCAGGAGTCACGACTAGACGCTGTTCCGCCTGTGGGAAGGCGTGGGTCCGGCGGCGTTCATTCGCGACCCGTTCAGCGGCGACGTGCTGCGCGCGGCGGCGTACAAGTACGCGGGGATCGATCCGTACAAGAAGGACGCGCACGACAAGCTGGCGGTGAAGGTGCTGAGGCGCAGCACGGTGCGGAAGCTGCTGAACCACGAGGAGGTGATGAAGGAGCTGCAGCGGAAGTTCGGGTCGAGGGTGGGCGTTTCGGCGCAGCGTGAGGCGTAGTGTTATGTGTTGAGTTTCGCGACGGACGCGATGACGGGCAAGCAGCAGCTAGTGGCGTTCGAGGAGACGGACGTGCTGGTTGCAGTGCACGGGAGCGTGCTGACGAACATCATCTTCATGCTGCCGCATTCGGCGCTGATCGAGCTCTTCCCGCCCAAGTACTCGTACACCTGTTTTTATCGCCTGTCGCTCAACGACAAGATTGACTACACCAAGATCAAGGGATACGTCGAGCAGGACCCCGTCTGCCCGCCTGGCACGCGTTGTGGAGTGGAGCTGAATCGTGATGTGGACTTTATGGTGAAGGTGGAGGACGTGACGCAGGCAGTGAAGTCTGCCGTCAAGTACGTGAGAGAACGGAAGTATGTGTGACCTTCTGACTCTGTTTGTTGGGCGCCACATTTCGGAGGGATTTCTGTCATTCTTGAATCCGCGTTTTCGCACTCAATAATCATAGTCGAGGCGCGAATGTCTGCTTCAGAGGAGCCAATTCAAACGCTGTACATAAACAACCTGAATGACAAGCTTTCGAAGGAGCAGTTGAAGCAATCGCTGTATCTCTTGTTTTCTCAGTTCGGAACGGTGCTGGACATTGTAGCTCTGAAGACGGAGCGGATGAGGGGACAGGCGTGGGTTTCCTATCTGTCGGTGCAGAACGCCACGGACGCGATGAACAAACTCCAGGGGTTCGACTTCTATGGCAAGCCGATGGTACGCACTTCGCGCGAGTCCTCACTCGTAGAGAATCCAGTATGCCAAGACAAAGTCGAATGCTGTTGAGCGTTTCGAGAAGGCGCTTCACGCTCAAGCCGAGTAGTGACACATTAACAATCTGTATTAGTAGTATCTCATTATTCCCTTTCTTGTGTTTGTTTCCCTCACTATTGCGTTTCTTTGAAGTTTGACCATGACGGGGATGAGTCTCGCGCTGTATTGAGGTGACGGTAGTGAACAGCGATCCAAGCCACAGACCCATCCTCACTCCTTTCCCGTTTCCCTGATCATGGCAGCACGCTGCAATGCAAACGCAGATGGAGTTCGAGAACATTCCGTAACCCGCTTCATTCTTTTCTGTACACGCGATCATGAAGTCCGTTTTCGTGATCCTCGTTAACAGCTAGGATCTTTTTGCAATACAAGAATCCCGAGGACGAAGACGGCTTCCACAAACTGAAATTGACTCTGAATAAAACCTGGAGCGCTTACCCCATTTCAAAAGTGAAGAAGGTGGACTGAAAGGGTGGAGTGTGAGGTCGTAGATGTTCTGCGACTCCTACAACAAGAAGTACCCTCTGGTCCCCTTCACGCCCGAAAACACGACGTGTTACGTATTGTACTCATTGTGGACAGCGTGGTGATCCTGTAGTGGAGAGCCTGTGTACGACGACGACATTATTGAGGAGGTGTGTCAGAATATGGGCACCATTATGTTCCAGCTTGGTGCGCTGTTGGAGGGGGTGATCACGGTTAGGAGAGCCGCCCAAGAGACCTGTCGTGCAGGAGGAGGACCACACGGGCATGGTTCGTTGCACCAATTACGGCTGCTACAAGTGGTACAAGCCCGAAGAGAACGGTCCCACGGCCTGCAGATACCACACCGCTCCTCCCGTGTTCCATGATGCGTCGAAGGGCTGGTCTTGCTGCAAGAAGTAGGCGCCTCGGAGAGGAGTGAGCGCTAGGCGCGTGTACGACTGGGACGAGTTCCACAAGATCGAGGGCTGCACGGTGGGTCCCCACTGCTGCGAGCAGAAGACGGAGAGCTTCGCTCCCTCGCCAACTGTCGCCGCCATCAACGCTGCCGTCCAGAACGCGGCGGCACCCGTGCCCACCGTGAACGAGTCGGGTGCTGCGGTACCTACGGCTCCTGCGCAGCCAGCGATTCGCTCGATAGAGGAGTACAACCGCCAGAACCCCGACGCGCCGACGCTGGAGAAGTCGATCAAGGAGACGCTGACGGAGAAGCCGAAGCCGATTCCCATGAAGGACGGCATGGCGATGTGCCTGCACATGGGCTGCAACAAGTGGTACAAGCCCGAGGAGAACACAGAGGGGTCGTGCCAGTAGGGATGGGAGCGACAGATGAGGTGTAGTTACCACAAGGGATCCCCTGTGTTCCACGACGGAGAGAAGTACTGGAGCTGCTGTCCCCAGAAGAAGGTGCTCGACTTCGACGCGTTTATGAAGATCCCCGGATGCATGACCGGAAAGCACGACGATGGGAGAGAGTGAGTCTGCGTTGCTGTTTGTTGTTTACTGAGAAGATGTCGTGTGTTGTTCACTAAACAGACGTCGTGTGTTGCTCGCTGAGAAGACGTTGTGTGTGTTATCCGTTAGGAGGACTCTCCGTGAATTCACTGTCTTTCACACTCATGCAGCGGATTCGAGACATTATCGCCCAGGCGAATCAGCAAGTGTTGGGAGGCGATTTGCAGAGTGCTCTGAGTTTGTACGAAGCAGCATTCACGGAGTCGCAAAAGGAGCAGTATATTCCGGGGATGTTTTGCTGCAGTCGACGTCTCGGGGACATTTATTACTATTCTGTAGAGGATTTCACTGTTGGCTGATGCGTAGCACAACACAGAGTATGCCCTTCGATGGTACGATTTCGCGGATGGACTGCTCCTTCCAGAGTACATGAGCGAGGAGCTGGTGAAGAAGGCGTGTCTTGACATGTGGAGACACGCGTTGTCTCTCTGCGACGGGAACTGTGAACTGGCCGACAAACGCAAATTGTACAGCGATAAGATTCAGTCTGTGGAGGGAGAGCCAATTCCCGCACCGTCCTCTCAAGAAATCAATGCAAGGGACTACAACACACTTGTCAAGAAGCAGGAGAGTGAGACCGTGGGTCTGCGCGTTCGTGATTACGACTAGAAGCTCTATGACGCCTTCTTCAACAACTGTAAGAAGAACTCGCTCCGCCTGGTGCTGCGGTACCTCCACAAGGGCGTGGACGTCAATCGGATTAATCCCCAGACGAAGTACACGGCCCTTCACTGCGCGTGTTGGAGAGGACACATTGATATCGTGAGCGCGCTCCTGCGCCATGGAGCCGACATCAACATTCTGAATGGGGAGGTGAGGAAGCGCAGGAAGTGTCATGGGTAGGGAGAGACTAGTATACAGTGTGCAGAGGCAGCGAAGAAGGACGAGGTCGTTGCTCTGCTCAAGCGCGTGCAGGCAGAAGGAATTGGGTTCCTGGGACCCTGCGCGGAGTGCGTGAAGATGGAAAGAGATAAGGAGGGTGCGAAGATGGAAAGGGAAAGGGAGGGTGCGAAGATGGAGAGAGAGTGCTTAAAGAAGGAAAGGGATAAAGAAGGTGTGAAAACGGAGAAAGAACAGAATCCCTCAACAGTGAAAGCAGAATAGCCATGTTTGTGAAAGAAACAGCCAATTGTACAATGGCGACAAGGGGGTACTCTGGATTGATTGCGCACTACGGATAACAGTAGCGACCATTTTCCACTTCCGCTATCGTCTTCGAGGGGTCGAGAACGAAGCCTCGGTAAATGATCCGGGTTTGCGTGACCCCCTCCACGTGATACTGACTCTTCAGCGTTTCCTGCACAAACGTGATCACGCTTTCGATGTATGTGTTGGGCTCGAAGTCCTCACTCAGTGTAATGGATGGTTCCGTTAGTGTCTATGTCATATTCCAAAGAAACGGCAACAGATTGAATGCGGATCTGGTAGTTGGCAACATGGTCGACAACCACGGACGAGCCTACACTTCACAAGAATGGCAGAACCAACTGTCTTCGATGACTCCCTTCATCAGATTCGAGGGTGTGGAGTAGCAGTACTTTTCGATGGAATACACAAATCCCTCCTCGTCCACGCACTCACTGAGATCCTTGTTCGGTGCTTGCAATCTCGCCTCTGTAAACACTGCATTGGCTTTCTGGTAGTCGCCTAGGTTCCAGACGGGGTGAAAAGCAAACCCTTCAAAGCCCATTCACAGCAATTCTTCAGCACCGCCCACACATCCAGGTTGTTATCGACACGATCCATCCAGAACTGCTAAGACAATCATTCGAACGAATGAGGAGTCACTTCACGCAAGTCGTCGAGATCATTCTCGTTCAGTGTCTTGTCGTACTGCGAGAAGTCCATTTTCCACGCTTTGGGGGGACGGAGCGGTCCACTGCCCGCAGATTTGCTATAGATGCAGCCCATTCGAAGAAGAAAGTGACCATCTTCGCGTTTGACAAGAAACAGTCCAAACACTGGAGAATATGGATTTGGCACGCTACATTGTACACGATATCTAAAGGAATGGAGACAGGTTAGTCATCAAGAATGCGAACCATTCTTTCTCTGTCCATGAGATAGAGCTGACTCTTGAGTGTCTTGTTCTCAGAAAGAAGCCTATTCGTCACAGCACACGTCAATAGTCACTTCTGAACAACAGTCGTGAGAGAGGAAACCTCCTCCTCCTTCTGCTTCAGCCTCTGGTTCTGGTCCATGAAGCACTTCGCGAGACTGTCAAATTGCTGCACCTTGGAAGATGCCGCCGACTACACGTAAATGAGGCAAGGAAGCGCAACGATTTGATTCTGGAGGTCCTGAATCTTTTGCTCTCTGCTCTGCAGCTCCATTTCCTTCCTCTCCAGCGCCAAGTGCAATTCGCGCCTACACGTCACACATCCAACGAAGCCACGCACAACTCACTGTCTCGCTGCATGAGAAGCATTCGATTAACGGTTCCAGGAGACTGCGGGTTCTCCTCTCCCCTACGGATCAGAAATGGTTGTTGGAGAAGCGTACATTCTTCGGAAGCGCTTCAGAGGAGTGGACGAGTCATTCGAGGCTACAGCTCAGAAGGACGGAAAGGGAATACGCTCGTTCGCGGCAGTCTCGCCGAATAGACAGGAAGGGTCGCGTTTCCTCCCAGCCGAACTCAAAGAGCCGAAGTTGATCGCAAGCATCGTTGACGAAAGCAGATACAGAAATGGCAGAAAAGTGAAATCGAATGTGATTTGGTAATCACTTCTGACGGGAGGGAAAGTGAATTGGTTACCAAAAATCGGGCCGTTTTGTCCCATTTGATGGAAGCTTCATTCTCACGGTCTAGAATGTATCTCTTTCATAAGACACTGGCTTTCGGCTCCAACGTGAATCATATTGTGGCGGGTCACTACAGAGGGAGGGAATAACACTCTAGGTCATTTCTTGGGAACAGATGAGAAGCAGCTAGTGGTTTTGAGAGGTACGTCTATTACCCTGTACAACAGTGCGGACGGAACGTGCGTCCCCATTCTCACGAGCCCGCTTTTCGCTGTGGGTCGTTGTATTGACTGTCTCCACTTGCTGGGTTTTCCTTTTGAATTGCCGATTCACGGATAGACTACAATAAGGACTTCGTCGTGCTGACGTCGGATAGCGGCTGTCTCTCGATTCTGGAATACGACACAGTGTCCCATTCGTTCAGCACCGTGTTCAACTACAAATTCGGCGAGACGGGATGCCTATTCAAGACGCCGGGACAGTATCTCCGCGTAAACCCGGGAAACAACCGCATCGTCGTGGGTATGTGTTGTTCTCGTCCTCCACGTGTAGGGGGTTTGAATGGAGACGTCCTTGTCTTCCCCGTCAAGTACGCCCTCAATGACGACCACACGTCGATCCGGTTCCAGGAGGCGGCTCCGCTCGGCTACCACAAGGAGGACTGCATCGTGTACGACCTGGTGTGGATGGACGAGAACTCCTTCTACACGCTCTCCGGCAGCACGGCGGAGCAGCGCAAGGTGATCGACGCCTACGAGGTGGGAAGCGACGCCATCTCCTGCAAGCCGGGCTTCATCACGCTGGAGAAGGATCGCTGCTACACGCGCCTCATCCCCTGTGCCTGTTGAGGCTCCTGCTGACGCGTAGATGAGTCGTGCCTCATCGCCGTGAGTCCGGGGCTGTTCACCTTCTTCTGCCTCAAGAACCAGTCGGTGACGCAGCTGGAGTACGACCAGAACGGCGTGTCGCTCCTCACGGCGTACAGCGTCCTGCCGCAGGGAATCGTGTTCACGACGGACCACGAGGAGATCATGTGCATCCCGCCGGTGCTGAACACCCTCGTGGTGCTGGCGCACCCCACCTTCGGTCGCTGCATCTGCCAGACCATGTGCTCCGACGACGCGTTCCTCTTCTTCTTCAACGAGAACGGCGTGAAGTGCGTTGTGTGGCTCGCCGCTCACGCGTAGCTACTCCGTGCCTCTGTCGCTCATCGGGACGTCGCCGCTCGCCACGGAGTGCTTCACGGAGTGTCTGCGCAGCTCGCCGCAATGCACCTGTCTCCAGCCCATCGCCTCGTCCGCCTCCGTCACCAAGTACATCGGCCTCATCGGCCACGGCACCAACACCTGCGTGTGCTCCATCGGACTCGGCGTCTGCTGCGTGCTGGACGGCATCTTCTCCATGAAGGAGGGCAACTCGCTGCACCGAATCTTCACGCTGCCGAACCTGGCGGAGCCCTCGCACGACAAGTACATGGTGATGACGCTGAAGAACGCCTCGATGATTACCACCATGAACGACAAGAACGGCTTCGACGTGATCCCCTCGCTGTTCGAGAAGAAGGAGCCCACGATCAACATGGGCGTGATGAACGGACACTACGTGCAGATCACGCCCACCAAGGTGCTCTCCGTCACCGACACCGAGAACCGCGGGACGTGGACGCTGTCGGGGGACAGTCGCATTCTGTACAGCTCGCTGGGGAACCGGTACATCCTGCTGATCACGAACAAGCGCGAGGTGATCTGTCTGCGGCTGACGGAGGAGGGCGCGACCACGCAGTTCACCTCGCTGGAGAAGGGCATATCGAAGGAGATGACGTGCATCATGGAGTACAAGGACTTCATCCTCGTCGGCATGAAGGAGCGCTCCATCTGCTGCTTCGCCGTGGAGGGCACCGCGCTGGTGGAGAAGGGCACCTTCCCCGTGAACTCCGTGCCCTACTCGCTGTACTCCTTCTGCAACGTGGCGGGCGCACAGTACAGCCAGTTCAAGTCCTCGAGCGACGACGTGCTGCTGATCGGCGGCGACACGGGCGTGCTGACCATCGCCTCGTTCAAGCCGGAAGAGGAGCGCATGGAGGTGATCTCCGAGGTGCGCATCGACTCCACCACCGTGCAGTTCTCGCACTGCATCCTGCGTGGCGTGCCCGTGCTCCTCGTGTCCGCCGGCGCGTCATATCGTATCATCTTCCGCAACGACATCTTCAACGTGCTGCCCATCTTCTTCCGCTCGAAGCTGGACCGCGCGCACCCCTCCTTCTCGCCCACGGCGCACCTGCACAACATCGCCGTGTACCACAAGGGCAAGTCCTCCATCACGCTCATGTGGCAGAACGAGAACATCATCAGCGTGCGCCTCGAGACCAAGGCGCCGGGCATCTCCATCTACTCGCGACCCATCCAGATCACCGGCCGCCAGATCATCCCGCTCCCCCGCGGGAATGCGCTGGTGATCGGGTATGACTTCTTGCGCCACCACGGCGCGATGGGGTGCTTCGGCTACGCGTGCGCCTTCTGGAACGACAACAACGGGTGCTTCCAGATGAAGGACCTGAGCAAGACGCTGGCGCGTCGGAGTAATGAGGCGATCAGCTGCGCGTGCTGCCTGAGTCGTGGACAGACCGAGGAGGAGGTCAACGACTGGCTGTTGGTGGGGAGTTTCAACGGTCTCGCGTCGGAGTACTACTTCAGCCTGTACCGAGGCGATCTGAGCAACATGTTCGGTGGGTTTTCGGCGCGCCGTTCATTGCGTAGGCATCGCGTCGACGGACAAGACGCTGATCGAGTGCTGGCGCCAGCCGATGGAGGCGAAGGTGTTCTTCGTGCTGGCGCTGGGCGACACGAAGGTGGCGGTGGTGTGCGGGTTCTTCTTGCGCGTGTACGACGTGAGCGAGGGCGCGGTGTCGCTCGTGTCCCAGATTCGCGTGGGGGGTTGGGGGCCATATGAGGCGTAGTGCACGGACACGTTCGTGACGTCGATCCACTACGAGCAGAGCCGGTTTTACTGCACGGACAACGAGGGCGTGATCCACATCATCGCGACGTCGCCGGACTTCCAGCTCACGCCCATCCTGCGGCACGAGACGCACCGCTCGCTCATGCGCAGCTGCGTGCTGGACGACGTGACGCTGGCGGTGAGCGACAAGTACGGCGACATCCTCGTGTACCGCAGTCTGTTCCCGGTAGGTCTCTTGACGGGGTGTGACGACAAGGTGGCCGACCTGATGCTGGGCGCCGAGCCCGAGGTGCTGAAGAGTCGCACGGAGAGTGGCTACGCGGTAGGGGCGAGGAGCGGTGCTGATGTGCAGATGACGCTGATCGCGGGCTTCTACGTGGGCGAGGTGGTCACGTCGCTGTTCAAGCAGGCGTCGCCGTCGAAGGCGGACGTGCTGATGTACGCCACCATCAACGGCACCATCGGCTGTCTGGCGCCCATCGACGACATGGAGAAGCTGAAGACCATCGTGGCGATTGAGTCGCTCGTCATCGGGAAGGGCGTTTCGCTTGTGGGGCGCGTGGTGGACGACTTCAGGAGTTCCTTCGTTCCGAGCATGGTGAGAGAGAGGAGGGGAGGTGAGGCGTAGTCAATCGTGGACGGCGACATATGCAAGAAGTTCTTCGACTACTCTGTGGAGGAGCAGAAGGAAATGGCGAGCAAGCTGGAGCTGTCGGTGACGAAGGTGAAGGAGATTCTGTTTGAGGTGAACGATGTGTAGTGCTGTTTCAATATCCTTTCGCCTGTTTGTTGCAGCTGCTCGGAGTCGCCGCGAAGATGGTCACTCTTCTGCTTTGCGATGAGCGAAAAGGACCCAGGTCAGCAGCACCAGCAGACGTTCACGGTCGGGCAGTTCGAATTCACGTCCATACCCCTTTCTTCGATCGAAACGAAGAAGGGCGCAAAGTACGCGCAGAATCACATGTAGTCCTATTTGCGGCACTAATCACCGTAGCATTCTCCAATCCATCGAGATCCAGGCGGAGAAAGGTCCCATCCCCATTTTCGTCCAAGAAGAGGAGAACTCTGAGGAGGGTCATAGCAGTGCAATTCTCCTCATGCATAGCGACGTCCATGGTAGATGAGAGAGCAAAACCCGAAAACGAGGTACACCGCTTCAGCACTTCCGTTACCAATAGAAGGCGAAGCAGGCCTTCCTTTCGAGACTGGCGGAGCAAACACAGACCCAACCACCCCCAGCACCTTCCTCTTCGCTCCCAGAAGCTCCGCTCTCCCTTGCTGCCCTGAGCCAGTACCGAGACGCTCCATCCGAAGGTATCGCGTCGTGTCGCTCGTCTCAGGGATAGGACTTCCTCCCGTGATCAAGCCCACGGACAACACGATGTTGCAGTAACGGTTGGGATGTGCCTTCAGCTGTAGGTTGGTTGACACCATTTCCAAGCTCCCGGAGGACTACAGGCAAACCCTGCTGAACTACTTGAAAGCGGTGGAGGACAAGTACGAGAGTCTGGCAGCGTCGAAGCAGCATCTTCACTAGTGAATCATTGTACCATTGTGAGCGTGGTTTGTGCAACAAACACGAGATGGGGACGAGTTCTTCCGCCTGTGACGATTCTTTTTCACGTTCGCTTTATCGAGAAGGAAGGGGAAGTCGCCGATGCCAACAAGTCCGTCGCTGGTGAAGAAGGCTTGGACGCGCTTCAGACTCTGGTTGCCGCAGAACGGGCAAAACACTCTGGAGTCGTCCTTGCACACTCTAGTCCTAACAGGCTTGCAAAAGGCCCACTGAAAGCACTTGGTGCACTTGCGAGTCCACATCTTCAGCTTGGTGATGGGACGCAAGTCCAGTCCCAGCAGCTGGAACCCCATCTGGAGGAGCAGGTTCTATCCGGTCACTGCCGCCGCGCACCGCTACCTGAATCACCGGATTCCCCGTGCAGCACACCACATGGTTCTTGATAGGCTTCACAGCCTCGTCGGGGACGTTCGTTTCAAAGGAGGAAAGCTCCTCTTCTCCGATCCACATCGCGCTACTCTCTTCGCCCTCCTCCACCACGAGACTCCCACTGCCGCCATGCACGTGACTGCCGTCAGCGGCGTAGTCCGTCATAGGAAAGATGGCGTCTGTCGACGGGGTTGCGTCCGGCTTGGGCGGAGAAAGGCGCAGAATGGGGCGGTTGTCCACATCGCCCGGGTTCGGTGAAGGAAAGACTCCGCGACTCGAATCAGGATATGTGTCTGTAGAAGCAGGCGTTGCCTCGACTGCAACCCCCCGGCATACTGAAGTACACGCAGGGCTCGGCGCAGACGTTCACGCCCACCTCGCGCAGCTTGTCTGTGTGCTGGAAGTAGCGGCATCTCTACAACTCATGGGCCTTCCTCACTGACTACATCGAGAAGTGGGACCCTGTTAATGTGCTCCACTCCAATCTCGTTCTTTTCAATATCGTACGCCAGTGCCATGTAGCGGATGTCCAACTCGGTCACTCTCTCGCTCTCGCCCGTTTCGCGCGAAAACGACCGAACTATGCTCACAGCGCAAAGACACGAGGATACCGAAATCGAGCGCCTCCTCGGAGGGCAGCAACGAATGGACCCTCGAAAGGAAGTCCAACGCCTCTCCGTCCTTGCACAACTTCCGTTTGTCTGCCAAATACACGTCCGTTGTGAAAAACGACTGTCCCTCAGGAGAATGCGACAACGCCCACCTCGGCGACCGTGCTGAGTCTCTCGTAGTTGGCGAACGCATCCACGTCCAGGATCAGCGTGTTGTACAGTGGATGCGACATGATTACTGCCCTTCCTCAAGCAATAACAGAATCCTTTTCCTCAAATCTCAATCCTTTCCTCCAACAATGCCATCACCCATTCTTCCAAAACAGCACATTCCTTTCCTATTAACAAACACCCCAACCAGTTTACAATTCATCGTCATCATCCGCCTCTCCCTCGCTACCCGCTCCGCTGCCCTGAGCGTTCTGGTAGAACTGGGACATGATCGGGTTGGCAATCGCCTCCAGCTCCTTCTGCTTCTCCTCGAACTCGCTCGCCTCCGCCTCCTCGTGGTCGTCGATCCAGTCCAGCGTCTCCTTCACCGCCTCCTCGATCTTCTCCTTGTCCTCCTCGCTGATCTTGTCCGCCACTCCCTTCTCCTTGTCGCTGATCGTGTTCTTCAGGTTGTAGCAGTAGCCCTCCAGCGCGTTCTTCTTCTCCACGCGAGAGCGCGCCACCTCGTCCTCCTTCGCGTACATCTCGGCCTCCTCCACCATGCGCTGGATCTCGTCCTCATTCAGACGTCCCTTCTCCGCCGTGATCGTGATCGACTCGCTCTTGCCCGTGCCCTTGTCCTCCGCCGACACCTGCAGAATGCCGTTCGCGTCGATCTCGAACGTCACCTCGATCTGCGGCACGCCGCGCGGCGCGGGCGCGATGCCGTTCAGGTCGAACTGGCCCAGCTTGTGGTTGTCCTTCGTCATCGAACGCTCGCCCTCGAACACCTGGATGGTCACGGACGGCTGGTTGTCCTGGTACGTCGAGAACACCTGCGACTTCTTCGTCGGAATCACGCTGTTGCGCTTGATCAGCACCGTCATCACGCCGCCCACCGTCTCGATACCCAGCGACAGCGGCGCCACGTCCAGCAGCAGCAGGTCCTTCGTCTCCTCCGCAGCCTCGCCGCTCAGAATGCCGCCCTGCACCGCAGCGCCGTACGCCACAGCCTCGTCGGGGTTGATGCCGCGGTTCAGCTCCTTGCCGTTGAAGTAGTCCTTCAGCAGCTCCTGCACCTTCGGAATACGCGTCGAACCGCCCACCAGCACGATCTCGTCGATCTCCTTCTTCTTCAGGTCCGCGTCAGCCAGCACCTTCTCCACCGGTCCCAGCGTCTTCTTGAACAGGTCCATGTTCAGCTTCTCGAAGCGGGCGCGCGTCAGCGTCTCCGAGAAGTCGATGCCGTCGTACAGCGCCTCGATCTCGATGTTCGCCTGGTGCTGCGTCGACAGCACGCGCTTCACGCGCTCCACCTCCTTACGCAGCTTCTGCACCGCGCGCTTGTCGCCCGACATGTCCTTGTTGTACTTCTTCTTGAAGATCTTCATCATGTGGTGCATCACCACCTGGTCGAAGTCCTCGCCGCCCAGGTGCGTGTCGCCGTTCGTCGCCAGCACCTCGAACACGCCGTTATCGATCGTCAGCACCGTCACATCGAAGGTACCGCCGCCCAGATCGAACACCAGAATGTTCTTCTCGCCGTCCTTCTTGTCCAGACCGTACGCGATGGCGGCCGCCGTCGGCTCGTTGATGATACGCTGCACGGCCAAGCCAGCAATCGTTCCGGCATCCTTCGTCGCCTGACGCTGCGCATCGTTGAAGTACGCGGGCACCGTGATCACAGCGTTCTTCACCTCCTCGCCCAGGTACGACTCGGCGATCTGCTTCATCTTCGTCAGCACCATGGCGGACACCTCCTCGGGAGAGAAGTCCTTCTCGCCGTTGTTCGTCTTCACGCGAATCACGGGCTTGCCCTTCTTGTCGAACACGTGGAACGGCCACATCTTCATATCCTTCTGGACGGAGGGATCGTTGAACTTGCGACCAATCAGACGCTTCACGTCGAAAATGGTTCTCTCGGGGTTAATCGTAGCCTGGTTCTTCGCGGAATCGCCGATCATACGCTCCTTGTCGTCCCACGCGACGTACGAGGGAGTGATACGGTTACCCTGCTCGTTGGGGATAATCTCCACCTGGCCCTTGCGGTACACACCCACGCACGAGTAGGTGGTACCCAGATCAATACCAATCACGTTTCCAAGGCTCTCTTCTTCCTCAGCAAAGGCAATTGCTGCGAGAGCGATCAAAGCAAAAAGCAGCTTGCTCATCATTTCTCCGATAATAAGAAAATCTGAGTCGCTTTCAATCAAATGGAATGGAACCCATTTCGAGAATATTCTTTTCCATGATGTCCCGGTTTTGCGTATGAATCCCTAATGAATAGTGGGGATTATAAATGGAAAAGCCATGCTTTCCAAATCGATTTCGATTCATTCCTTTCATGCGAGGAGAAGTCGCACGGGCGAGTGGGGGAAAACGGAAAGTGCAACTCCTCTCCGCGCAGATTTGAGTTTTGAGAAGGGAGAATGAGTGGAGGGACGGAAGGAATCCCGGGAAAGCGTTAGCAAAAGAGAAAACAACAAAAGGGGAAATGACGAAGTCGGATCCCGTGCAGTGACTCTTGATAATCAAATGGAATCCTTTCAGGGGATAACGAACAGCTTAGCGAGACTCATTCTTTCCCTTCGATGCATATCTATTACTATCTGAAAGAGCTTCAGCTGGATATTCAGTCCGTTCATTCGTACGAGACACTTTTGGAGAATCTGTGCACTCTCCTGAACGCAGTGCCGGGGAGTCTGGTCGTCTGCAAGAGCAACAACACCCGTTTGCAGGAGAGCGAGATCCAGGACCTTAAGGAGGATTCGGCTCTCGTCGTGTACGATAACGGTCGCGTGCTTTGCGATGGTTTGAACAAAGAGGGAGTGTGTGTAAATCCCGAGTGCAAGTACTACCGGAAAAGGGTGATTGACAATTGCGGCTTTGTGAACAGTGAACGCATTTTCCGCAACTGCACGGGGAAGTGCGGCTTCTGTGGCGCTCGTTTTGATGTTAGCGGCATCTACTTAAAGAACTGTCACTATGACATGGCTGCTATTCGGGATGACGCCTTGCCGAAGCAAACGAACCAGATTGACGCGGAGAACCTCATTCCTCGGTTCGACGATATTAGCTCGATCAGCCTGTCTGAGCACTACATATTTGATGTAAAACCCATGGACGAGTATGTTTGCAAGAACTGCCACACTGAGATTGATCATGACCACCAGTGTGAGCGCGTGCATCGCAAATCGCTTTGCGAAAAGTGTGTCAATAAGAAATGACGTGTTTGTTGGAATCGTCCGTTGTTGCTCCTTTCCTGGCCAGTGTATCGATTTGATGGACGAACACATGATGAGCCATATCGCGATGAGCCACAGCCCCTATGAAGCGAGAAAGAGAATGGAAATCGGAGGGTGGGGCAAAGAATGAATAGCACGACCATCACGCTACAAATGAATTCACCCCCAGGATGACACAAATCGTCACGATCTCTTTATTCCACTACAAGTTTTTAAGGACTCGTTTATAACATGGCTAAGGATACGAAAGGTACAGAGGAATGTGTGTAGCGTAAAATGGACATACTCTAACCGTGATTGTAGCTGCTGCTGCTGCTAAGAAGGTTCAACGCGAGCAGAAGAAGAAGGTGGGACAGATTCACACTCACACCCATTTCTTCCGCCCCCACACCCTGAAGCTCGCCCGCAAGCCCAAGTACGAGAGAACTTCCGTTGCCAAGGACAACAAGATGGACATCTACGCCATCATCAAGAAGCCCGTCGTTACCGAATCTGCCATGAAGAAAATCGAGGTACACGCGTGTAATCGTTCCCCGCTCATTGCGTAGTCTGAGAACATCCTCACTTTCTTCGTTGACCTCCGCGCCAACAAGAGACAGATTCGCAACGCCATCAACAAGCTCTACAACGTGAAGTGCCAGAACGTGAACACCGTCATCTCGGCTCTCGGCTTCAAGAAGGCGTTCGTGCGTCTTTCCGGAGAGAACGAGGCTATGGACGTTGCCAACAAGATTGGCATCTTCTAAGCAGATGGTTAAACTTGTCCTTATAGGAGCGTTTCTTAACAAGCAGCCGTTACACACCATTGTTACACTTTTGATACGAATACTTGCGCGAGTAGGGGTGGACACTCAAAGGCATCGGTCCGGAAATCACCTGAATCTCCGCCTTCTTGAAGGACGACGTCCGCGTCCGAGTGCTCCACGTGCGCGATAGCACGATATAAAACAGCGCGAGAAGGAGGAGGACGCAGAGAGAGATCACCACCACCAGCACCATCATCACCTTCCGGTTCGCTGAACATCCCCGGTTGGACAGCTTCTCATAGTAGAACTTGTCTCCGTCCACCTCGATGATCATCTGAGGGCTCTCTACCCATCACTCCCCTTCCCCTTCCCTACGATAGGAAAAGACTCCCGTGTGTGCTTCTGATACTAGCAGCGTGGTGACGTTGAATGCATTGATCACGGGAAAACCAGAGCAATTGTAGTCCCTACAATCACATGAAATACATAAAACCTACTTCACATTGTACATTCTGCCACTTTGCAGCGGCGCACAGTAGGGAGGGTCCGCTTCGGCAAACTGGAAAGTGCCATTGCGAAGCTGAAATAGCATCTCGAACCCGTCGACTTCCAAAACGTTGTACGAAAGGTCGAACTTCAGAATGGGATCCTCCTCCGGGCAGTTCTTCCTCGCATACTGATACGCCTCCTTCTCAAACACACTGCCTGCAGTGATGTTCTCAGGGAAGTGAAAGATCAAGCTAATCGCTACTTATTATTGCATTGCTTCGCCCCTACAGGAAGACGCTCCATTGACACAAAGTGAATACACGCCGCATTCTAAATCCTAAATAAGTTGCATCGCGACTACTGATTTTCCCATAGCCCTTCAGCGGTGGCGACATCATTCGGATGTGCCACAGAGTGTCGGGCGGAACCACTCCGGTCGATCTTCCCGGCTGTACGCAGAACAGCAGGCAGACATACACCAAGAGAGCGCGTTTTACAATGCTATTCATCCCGAAAAATGCATTTGTATCAAACGAAACCCCCGAAGAGTGGAAACGGCGAAAGGGTCGGATTGATCTTTCCTCAAATCGCTCACCCTCCGCTCTCTTGCAGTGAGACGAATGCATGGACGAAAGAGGGGGAACGCTTCCGAATCGTCTCTCCAGGAGCGAAAAGGATGATACTACCCGCGTCCACCACTCCTAAGAAAGGTTATGGGGGCGTGAAATCCACAGAAACAAAAAGAAGAACACATTCCCCTTATTCACATGACTGGGACCATTATCGCCCAAACTGTACCCATCTCTTTCTCTCCAGCCCTTTCAAAACAAGTGGTAGGTTGTGATGGAAAACGCAGTTTCGGTTGCTCACCTGGCGTAGTAGTACATCTCCACAGAATGAAGGCTGTTATGTCTGCTAGAGAAAAGAAGGCTCTCTACTT
>ERZ1106948.166-NODE-166-length-32925-cov-33.711865_pt1 | contig 32925 bp, 49 predicted proteins | sample MGYA00403673_ERZ1106948 | MGnify/ENA primary metagenome ERZ1106948 (study PRJEB35170, sample SAMEA104062409) | human gut metagenome | biome: human gut; feature: human-associated habitat; material: faeces | place: Denmark | collected 2012-05-07 ...
CGGCTTGTCGTCCTTGAACGCACTTCGGTAGAACACGCCGTTCGGGGAATACAAGCCTCCCTTTCCCTCCTTCTTCCCTTCCTTCCACTCGCCATCATAGTAGAGAACGCGAATGCCGCGCTCGTCCTTCTTGTACTCCCTTCCTCTCCCATGGGGGCGTCCGTCACTGAATTCACCCTCATAGAAACAGAAGTCGCTCTTGTCCAACAGCTTTGAGCCACATTTCCCATCTTCAACAAAACAGTGGTGTCCGTCCTTGAAGAAATGCGTTCCTCTCATCAGTCTCCACTTCCCCTCCTTCTCATCCCAGGAGAACAGGCCCTTGTTTCTTGGTGCATTGTCCTCGTAAAACGTGCAGTAATAGTCAAGATGCTCATCGGCGAACTCATTCGCAATGGCATCCTTCGATTCGTAGAAGGGAGGATTGTCCTAGTGAAATCAGCAGAGGAAAAAGGGAGTACAGTGCCATCGCCCTTTTGGCTTGAATCGTTATCATTTTCATATCGTTTACTATCGGATGCGTCATCTTTTCCAAGAGCTGACTCCTTTCCTTCTTTACGTAAATCACTTCCCTTATCGTCTGGATTCACTATGCAGTAACGGATTCAAACACTCGCTCTTACGATTCTCCTGATTCATTCTCCCGACCAAGATGTGGATAGCGAGATTTGACTTGTTTAACCGAGAGAAACGCCCAAAACGGGAAAGTGGCTCCGTCCTCCCATTGATTATCTGAGAGGAATCCTCGCACAGCGGATCACAGCAAACACCACCGTTGCACAATAGGACTGCTGCTGCCTTGCTTGCCTGAGAGGACACAGTCTTTTGTATCACCATGGCGCTGAATGAGTCTATCTACGTGGTCGCTATTGTTCTCTGCTTGTGCGTCCTCGTCTCTCTCGAGATGCGAGCAGTGCTCCCATCGCTACGGGAATCAGCGATTATCGAGAAATACACGAAGAAGAAGCTGAGCTATGATATCATCACGAACGACAACGGTGAACCCGTCGTGCCACACTCCCTTTCTTCGCCCATTCAGAGCCAGGAGAGTACGGTACCGCTTCGTTGTCGCTTTAGTGTGATCATTGTCACGTTCAACGAACCATTGCTGAACAAGACGTAGGCTTCGTTTTCGTGTGTCACGTGTAGTGTGCAGAACGTACTTGACAACACAAGACCAGAGTACCTGTACGAAGTGGGATCCATGTCGCGTTTGGTCAACCGTAGGTCTTGATCGTCGATGACCAGTCCACACCCCCAGTGACGTGGGATCCCGCAGAGACACGTGTGCGAATCGTTCGAAGCGGTTTAGAATGGCGGAGATGTATAACCCGAAGATGAACGCTTGGGACTCATCAAGGCTCGCTATACGGGAGGCAACGAAGCACGGGGAGAGTTCCTGGCGTTTATCGACGCCCACGTGTTCGTGGGACCCAACTGGCTGACCACTCCCCATCGTCTCTTGACGGAGGTAAGACCCTCGGATCCCTCATGACGGTAGGACTGGAAGACGGCGGTGAACTACATCAACTTCAGTCTCGACCCCGACAAGTTCCTCCCCAAGAAGGCGTGGCAGGGCATCGGAAGCAGCGCCTCCATCTCCGTGGACCTTCACCAGTTCTGGGGCGGCGGCTCGAAGACCGACGACTTCTCCCCCATCACGATGGGCATGTTCGCCACCACGAAGGCGTGGTGGAACGAGGGAGCGATGGACCCGGACCTGAAGACGTGGGGCGGCGAGAACGTGGAGATCTCCCTCCGAACCTGGCTGTGTGGCGGGAGAATCGTGGTCGCGCGAGACTCGTTCGTGGCGCACGGCTTCCGGTACAAGTTCCCGTACAAGGTGAACGGCAACGACATTCTCCGCAACTACGTGCGCATCGCCAACGTGTGGCTGGACGATGAGTACCGCGCTCTCTTCTACAACGCCAGCAACATCAAGGTACGCAAGGGGAAGATAAACATCAACTATGGAGACATTTCGGGTGTGATATGGTGACGAGGGTGAGCATTAGAGCGATTGGCTTTGAAGGAGCGTCTGCACTGCAAACCCTTCTCCTGGTATGCGGAGAAGTTCAAGGGAAGAGCGATGTGTCTGATTAGTCAGGATGGGAACGGCGGCTGACGCGTAGAGCGAATGCGGCCTCTGGGGTACAAGTGTGGAACCGTGTCGACGGTGACGATAAAGGACCTGAATTACTTGACCTACGAGCAGCAGTTTTTCAAGAATGCGACTAAACAGTGGTAGTTTGGAGGGTTTGTTGGAACAGTGCCAAAAAGCGCGCCTATTTCACACTCTTTTCCCGTACACGCAGAAAGCTCTTTCCTATGGTATCGGCTGAGCACCCACTCATCAGTGATATAACGCTGCTGAAGAAGAAACGATGGTACGCCTATCGTAATCTCCTTCCGGCGATCCCCTTTTACGTAATCGCAATCGCCTCCTTCTGGAAGGTCGAGACTCTTGGCGCATGCGTTATCCTCGGGAGCGTGTTCTTTGTGCACGTCCTCTCGTTTTTCTTGTGCATCTGGTCGTTGCGATACCGCATTCATGTGCGATACACACGGGTATTCGGTTTCCTCTTCGCTAAGTTGACTAGGTTTCAAACGTGGACCAAGCGGACTCTGTTCATGTTGTCGCCGCCCCGAACTGTGGCAACTCCGCCATCTGTCCTTTGCGATTGTCCACAGATGATGTGCGTTTCCTCACGGCTCATGATAGTTAGGACGGCGTGCATTACTGGTTCGACTTCCAGAAGCTTCGATTCGTGTCGCGACAAAGCGGAGAGGACATTGAGTTCCGTCTGCTCGATTTTCCCGATAATGAGGAATACGCATTCTATTTGAATTCGCGCGGCCATTCCACGAAGTCGTTCATTGAAGCGAAGGTGAAATGGGGAGAGAACGATCTTCGCATGGAGATTCCGCCGTTTTGGGAGCTTTTCATTGAGCACGCGACCGCTCCGTTCTTCGTCTTCCAGGTACGCGCTCATTCCCCCGTTCAAACTAGGTCTTTTCGGTGCTCTTGTGGTGCTTCGACGATTACCTCGTGTTCACTCTGTTCACGCTCTCCATGCTCATCCTGATGGAGTCGATGCAGGTGAAGCAGCGTATCCAGAACATGGAGAGTCTGCGCGCAATGCGCACGGAATCGTTCCCCGTGCTGGTGTATCGAAACGTGAGCGCGCACTCCACCCCTCATTCTCTAGAAGACGTGGCAGTACGTGCAGAGCAGCCAGCTCGTTCCCGGAGACATCATCAGCGTGAGCGCGCACCGTCCTTCCAGAGAGTCCATCTACGCCCACGCCGAGTAGGTGTGTTGTGAGTGAGTGACGCCCAGCACCCCTTCCGTGGCTCCGTGCGACGTGCTGCTGCTGGAGGGCACCTGCGTGGTGAACGAGGCTGTGCTCACGGGAGAGAGCATTCCCAAGTCCAAGCTGGGCCTGTCGCTCACCACGACGGAGGAGTCGCTCACACACCGCCTTCAGATCTCCTCCGAGAACAACGTGAACAAGCGGAACATGATTTACGGCGGCACCACCATCATCCTGACCAAGCCCGACCCCGCCGCCACGCGTTCGCTCAGCGACATCAGTCGTCCCATGGACCACGGCTGTCTGGGCTACGTGATCCGCACCGGCTACTACACCTCCCAAGGCGACATGCTGCGAAACATGATGTACTCGTCGCCGCGCGCCACGGCGAACAACAAGGAGGCCTTCTCCTTCATCTTCCTCCTCCTCATCTTCGCCATCGTGGCCGCCATGTACGTGTACCACGAGGGCGCCAAGGACTCGCGTCGCTCGCGCTGGAAGCTGATCCTTCACTGCATCATGATCATCACCAACGTGGTCCCTCCCGAGCTCCCGCTGGAGCTGAGCTACGCCGTCAACAACTCCGTCATCAGCCTCATCCACAAGGGCATCTTCTGCACGGAGCCCTTCCGCATCCCCTACGCGGGCAAGATCAAGGTGGGGGCGAGGGGGGTGAGTGAGGCGTAGGTGTGCTACTTCGACAAGACGGGCACGCTGACGAGCGACCGACTCAACCTGCTGGGCGTGATGACGTGCGACGGCGAGGACAGCGCTGCGCGCAACGGCACCTTCCACCCGCCGACGGCGATCCCGTTCGAGGCGGGCTGCGTGATGTCCACGTGCCACGAGTTGGTGTGGGTGAACGGAAAGGTGGGTGCGGGGTGTGGGAGTGAGCGTGTAGCTGGCGGGCAACCAGATGGAGATCGTGGCGCTGGAGAAGAGCGGGTGGAACTACTCCGTGACCAACATCGCCACGCCGCCCAAGTGGTTCCGCAACACGGGGCGCGTGCGCTCGCTCACGCCCGTCTTCCGCTTCGGCTTCGAGAGCGCGAACCGCCGCATGACGGTGGTATGCAAGAACGAGGGCTCGAGCAGCCTGCGGTAGCTTCGTGCGGCGTGCGTGACGCGTAGCGTGTTCATGAAGGGCGCCCCCGAAATGGTGGAGCAGTTCCTGTCCAGTGTGCCGTCCAACTACGACTCCATCTACAAGGAGTACACGCTCCAGGGCAAGCGCGTGATCTCGCTGGCGTGGAAGGACCTGCCCGAGTCCGTCAAGATCAACGACGTACGCGTGCGTGCGGTGGGTTAGGCGTAGCTCAAGTCCATTCCGCGCGCCACCATCGAGTCGGGGCTGACGCACTGCGGCTTCCTCCTGTTCGACTGCCCGCTGAAGTCGACGACGCGCTCGACCGTGTCGGAGCTCATCCAGAACAAGTACCAGGTGAAGATCATCACGGGCGATAACGCGTACACGGCGTGCGAGATCGCGAGACAGTGCGGCATCGTCGAGCGCGAGCGCGAGGTGCTGATCCTGAACGAGGACCACCAGGGGTAGGTGTGCGACGCGTCGCTCAGCAGCAGGTTGCTCTACTGGGAGAACATGTCGCAGCAGAAGAAGCAGTGCCCGTTCGTCGCCGACGCGAAGTGTCTCCAGACCTTGGCGTCCTCGTACTCGCTCACTGTGATCGGTGGGCATCAGGACGACGCCTCATTCTCTAGGCACGCACCTCATCCACCAGGAAGCGACGCTGTCCCTGCTGGTGCCCTACATCACCGTCTTCGCCAGAATGTCGCCGCAGCAGAAGGGCTTCGTGATCCGCGAGACGAAGGCGCAGGGCGTGCACTGTCTGATGTGCGGCGATGGCACCAACGACGTCGCCGCGCTGAAGCAGGCGCACGTGGGCGTCAGCATCATGAGCAACACGGCGCTGGAGGAGAAGATCGCCAACGCGGAGGAGCTGTACACGAAGCAGGCGGACAACGAAGAGAGCGACCTGGTGTCCAAGTCGCCCGCTCTCCAGGTGGCGGCTGCGAGGGAGGATGAGGCGTAGATTGCGTACCGCAACGTGGGCGGTCGTCGTGTGGCGACGCGCACCAACGGTCCGAAGAACGCGCCGGCGCCGAACTCGTCGTGTAGGAGTGGAACGAGAACGTGAGAACTAGCGCTGGAGGAGCTGCGCGACCGCATGATGAGGGAGATGAACGACGACCCACAGATCAAGCTCGGCGACGCCTCCATCGCCTCGCCGTTCACCTGCAAGAGCACGGGCATCGACAAGGGTACGAGTGTGGAGTGGGCCTCACGCGCAGTGCTCCAGATTCTCCGCTACGGCCGCTGCACGCTGGTGACGACGTTCCAGATCTACGTAATCCTGGCGCTGAACAGCCTGATCAGCGCGTACTCGCTGTCGGTGCTCTACCTGGACGGCGTGAAGAACGGCGACTTGTATGGCTGCGGCGCCGCGTGACAACTAGCCAAATGACCTTCTCCGGATTCATCATCGCCGGGCTCTTCTTCTGCATCTCCGCGTCGAAGCCGCTCAAGTCGCTCTCGCCCGAGAAGCCGCCCGTGAATCTCTTCTCCTGGAGCATTCTGACGACCATCGCACTCCAGTTCGCGGGCCACTTCGCCACGATGGCGAAGATCCGACAGATGGCTCTTCCCTTCGTCGCCTCGTACTGGAGTCGTGGCTGCGTGATTCCTAGTGGCGCGGAGGAGCTCCTTCCGGACAGCGACTTCAAGCCGAACGTGCTGAACACGGTGATCTTCCTTCTGGACATGGCGATGCAGCTGATCGTCTTCCTGGTCAACTACCAGGGCCATCCGTTCATGCAGAGCATCCGGGAGAACAAGGTGCTCTTCTACGGACTGGTCGGCTCGTGCTGCTTCTACTTGATTCTGGCGGGGGAGATCATCCCTCCCTTCAACCGCTACATGGAGCTTGCGCCTTTCCCCGATCGGAAGGTGTGGTTATGTCGGACCGATGATTCGTAGTTTAAGTTCCTCTTCAATCTGATTGTGTTCTTCGATTTGGGGTATTGCTGGGTCGTGGACCGCGCGGTGAAGTGGATCGAGAAGAAGGTGAATGCGAAGAGAGAGGATTAATTGTGCTTTGGGTCATATGTTTGTTCCTCGCCGCGACCGCCACCAATCTGAAATAACCGCGATGGTCGGAGTCTGTTGTTCTGTTTCTATCCATTATCGTATTCCCGCTTCCGTATTCCGTCATCTTTAGAACCGACATCAAATCCTTATATCATAATGAACGCTGAAGAGCAAGCCGAACTAAACGTACCAGCGTCGATTGTGCGTTAACCATTAGGGTTTTGGCATCAAATCTATTGAGCAAGAGGTACATGTGCCGGATTCGTGCTGACTGGTTAGGGGGACAAGAATGATGACAAAGGAAAGGATAAGAACAAGAAGGGGTTTTTCCAAAAGCTCTCCTCACTGTTCCAGAAGAAGAAATGTAGAACCGATTCGGGTGGGTGAACTCGTAGCCATGGAGATCGGACGCCCAATCGAGTTTAACAAAGTGATGCACATCGAAGTGGATGTAAATTCCCCCTGCGGTTTGTTCCCCTCTTCTCTCGTCATGGGTAGGTTTGAAGGGACTGCCCGACGAGTGGAGGATCGCGCTGGAAACGAGCAAGATTTCCAAAACGGAAGTCATCCAGAACCACGACGCTGTGATTAACGTCTTGAACTACCAGTTCACTCAGCCGGCGGGGCCTACGGCGAAGGACATGCTCGACGTCAACGAAATGCTTCGCGACAGTGGCTGCTCGCCGTTCGCCTCACGCCTAGAGTCGTTCATTCGCGACGAGGATCCGAAGCTGTACTACCGAGGAATAAAGGAGATGATCGGCGAGGGCGGCTTCAGCACCGTGTAGGCGCCTCCTCGCTGGTTCATCGTAGGTACAAGGCGACGAACATGAAGACGGAGGAGGAGGTGGCGGTGAAGGTGACGAGTCTGAGCGAGCTGCTGAACATCCGCAACGAGCTCGCGCTGCAGAAGACCTGCCACCACAACAACATCGTGTGGGTGGGCGACTGCTTCAACTGGAAGAACAAGCTCTGGGTAGGGGCGGTCGCGGCGCGTGAGGCGTAGATCGTGATGGAGTACATGGGCAAGGGCAGTCTCACGGGCATCGTGGGCAAGGACGTGCAGTTCTCGGAGCCGTGCATCGCATACGTGTGCAAGGGGATCCTGCAGGCGCTGGTGAGCATGCACGCGGACAACCGCATTCACCGAGGTGGCGCTGGCGCGCGTGGCTGACGTCTAGACATCAAGTCGGACAACATTCTCATCAACGGGAAGGGCGAGGTCAAGCTCGCCGACTTCGGCTTCGCCGTGCGTCTCACCTCCGAGGTGCGTGCGCTCCGTCTCTCTCACGCCTAGAGCGAGCGGCGCAAGTCGGTGGTGGGCACGCCGTTCTGGATGGCGCCCGAGCTGATTCAGGGCGTGGGCTACACAAGCAAGGTGGACATCTGGTCGCTCGGCATCACGGCGCTGGAGATGGCGGACGGCGAGCCGCCGCACTACCACGACGCTCCGCTGAAGGTTCGGGAGAGAGGCGTGGCTGAGGCGTAGGCGCTGCTGCTGATTCACACGAGTCCTGCCCCTACGGTGTGCGAGCCTGATAAGTGGAGTGACACGTTCAAGGCGTTTTTGTCACGTGCTTTGAACGTCGATGTGGTTGCTGACGAAGAGAGTGATGTGTAGCCCGAGAAGCGCGCAACCGCGAAGGAATTGCTGGATGATCCCTTTATCGGCTGTGCCTGTAGCGCTGAGGAATTCATGGAGTTTGCGAACGAGATTATTGCGAAGAGGAAAAACGAATAGTGCTGTGTCCGTGTTTGTTTTCCGAAGTGGTCATTCTTCACTTTGCTCCGAAGATATCATCCTTCTTTTCTGATTTGGCATGCAAAGGGTATATCGATTTGTGCTATTCTCGCTGATTCTAACGCTTGTTCGCGGTGATCCCTTCTTTTCCCGTATCATTTCACAATCCGTGGCGAATTCGCACTGTACTCGCTACTATCATCGAAGTGGCGGTGTTGGATGTCGAACGGCCACAAATGGTACACTTGGCGTTCTTCTTCCGTATTCTGCATTTGTCCGTGTTCCAAATGAGTTGTAATGTCACAGACGGCCGGAAATGGGACGATCGGCCCTGACTATGTGTCTCCCACTGTCTTCCTGATCGATAGTGCGGATCTGTCGAGTAAGCTCCCTCCTCTTGTTGGTTTCCTGTAGGCGAAATCCTTCAGAATCTGACTCGATGGTCATTCACACGCGGCGTCCTCGTGTACGGATCTGCGATACCCGTTCTTGTTTGTCTCATTGCCTAATGCACAGACGTTGCCGTATTCTCCTCTCGGTGTCTTCCCCACGGGAGAGGGCTCGCCATCCGTCAACATCTCTCTCCACAAGGACTATCCCTGGAACCCCAGTGGCTCTGGCTTCGCAAACCAGGACGTGCCTTTCGTGTTCGCACGCGTCACGGACAAGGACACGATCCAGCAGGTGAGGGGTGTGGAGTAGGACTGAGCTCAAGCTACGAGAGAAGGCGCAGTACAACGTCGCGCACTCACTCTCCCACCCCTTCTTTGTGGAGATCAACAAGTGTTCTCACACGGTTGTGGTTATGCGTAGTTACATGGGGCCGGAGCAGATGGACTCGCCTCGCTGTCTGGAGAAGGGCAACTGTGTGCCCGTGGGCGGGCACTCCGTGTGGTCGCGCTCCTCAAAGAGTGGCCAGAGCAGCCGTTCCTCGAAGAGCGATCAGAGCAGCCGTTCCTTGGAGAGCAATAAGAACAGCCTCTCCTCAAAGAGCGATAAGAGCATCACCATCGTTGCAACGTCTCTGGACGGAATCGGAGAGTTCTACGGAGACGCCTCTGACGCGCTGGGAACGGGCGTGACACTGGCTGTGACGCTGAGCGTGGCTGAAACGCTCGCCAACATCACCTCTCAGTTCCCGGACTCCGAGCTCGTGTTCGCGTTCTTCCAGGGCGAGTGGTGGGGCCGTGTGGGCAGTCGCGCGTTCCTGCGGGACGTGAAGCACTTCGCGTGCGCCAACAGGCTCAACGCGACCGTCTCTCCGTTCAACGACGCGATGTGCGCGAGTCCGCTGAAGGTGGCTCTGATGTCTTCGACTCACGCGTAGCTGTCCCTCGCGTTCACGGAGCTCGCGCTCGATCGCGTGGAGCGTGTGATCGTGCTGGACCACCTCTTCTCCTCTGCCGACCGTCTCTATGTCCACAGCGAAGCGGAGATGAAACTCCCGACCGTGAACACGACAATCCCAATCGATCCCAGCACGGTGATGCGCATTCCGCCAGGAGCGGGAGAGTCCTTCTACATGGAGGGGGTTGAGAACACGATGGTGGTTAGCGGGTTCGATGATCATTATGAACCGCTGTACGGCAGTTCCTTGGCTTCTCTGGACGAAGACCGAATTCCGTCCATTCACGATCTCGCCAACAGTGTTGCGTCGTTCATTGCTACGCTGCTGAAAGATGAAGAAACACATGTTGCGGCTTCGACGGAGCTGCTGGACGACCTTCTCCACTGTTTCGCGATAGATGGTCAGTGTGGTGTAATTGAACGAACTCTGGGTTTGAAAGAAAACGTGATAACATCTTCCTTGAGTTGGCATCGTGCTGAAGGGTAATCTGTAGATGGACGTCCGATCGACAAATCGGCGGGCACCTACGATGTACTGCTCTTGGAATGGAATCATCCGTAGGAGGGAAGACAACCCTACCTCGTCATCGACAAGAAGGTCAAATCTGTCAATTACACTGGAAGAGCGGATTCGATCTGTGAGTTGTTCTCCGCTGAGCTAACACGTAGCTGGACTCTACTTTGCTCCTTCGACTCTCGAGTCGTTCATTCACAGCGAGCTGACCCTCTTCTTCCACCAGAACCACACCGAGAAGAAGTGCTCGACGTGGAGCGATTGCAAGGGAATGGAAAACGGGTACTGTGTCCGGAATGAGTGCTACTCGTCCCTTGCGTATTTCCACGATGCGTTCGACACTGGACTCATTCGTCGTTATTGCTTTGAATCGTGATTCGTAGCCGTTGAGCCTGGCGTGTTCAAGATTGACACGAACGAAACGGACACTCCGTTATTCACGGAGCCGTATTGGGGAGGCTATTTTGGTGCGGAGCCGTTCATTCACGTGTATCAGGTGAGTGAGGTCTTCTCCTTCTCATTGATAGACGATTTCGATGTTCACGGAGTGGATGACCCTGTTGCTCGGCATCGTCCTTTCGGTAGTGGTATGGATGGGAACCAAGCATTTCTTTTCTAAATATGGCGAGTCTCTGAAACTGGATTAGCTCCTATTGTACATGCTGTTTGATAGAGAAACGAAAGCGAATCGGGGTCTGGAGCTCTCTCCGCGAGTATTCCAAAATAACCGTTTCTCCCCTGTAGACTGTTTGTTGTCAGAAAGAAGAATGGACTTTGATAAACAGTTTGGAAACAGTGCATCGGCTCCCATGGAGAGAAAGGGAAGAGGATTCACGGAGGTTCCTGTTGTTCATCAGTCTTCGACTCCCTACCAGCCCCACGCGCCTCAGAAGGTCAACGCCCAAACGCAATTGTACCGGCGAATTACTGCATGCTCTTAGTCGATAGTGTCGTGACGAACAAGTTGTATTCTCGCCGCAGTCCCTTTGACGAGGGTCGTATGAATAACCGTCGTCCCTACGTTCAGAGGAACGATAACCGAATGGTGTATCAGAATGAACGCCCTCGTTATCAGAACTTCCAGAGGGACTATAGAAGAGGTCCCAGAAATAACTTCCGTGGCCCCAGAAGGAACAACTACAACAGAAACGACAGACGTCGTCCCGTGAACGAGCAGGATTTGGACAATGCTCTCAGCAAGTACTTTGCGAAGGTAGAATGAGGAGCTGTGTGAGTGATTGCGGCTAGGACCCCGAGATGATGAGTGCCAAGCTCGATGGAGAGCTCCAGGCGTACATGCAGCAGCATGTGAATCCCGCTCAGGAAGTCACCGAGAACTCGACCAACGCGCCCCAGATGTAGGTGAGTAGTATCTGTAACCTATGGCCTCTTTGTTGAACAAACATGCCACTTCCTCTGAATCTCGTTGCGTTCGATGTGTTTCTTCAGCATGCTCATCACGCGGTCGAACTCGAGTCTCTCCTTGACCTCTTCCAGCCACTTCTCCATGACATCGCGCGTCGGTCCTTCCATCGTCATGCCAATGCTGTACGCCTCCTTCAAATCGCCCCTACACCTCATACACGCAGCCCGCTCTCACTTCTCCAAACACTCCTCCATCATCTCCACCTTCATCAACGGATCGTCCTCGCTCACGCCCTCCGTGCCCACCACACTCGCCACAGCACGACCTAACAGCTGACCCGCGAATCCGGCATCTTCAGGCGTCTTGGAAGCCACGCGCGCCTCGTGGCGAAGGCTCTCGAACGCGGCGAAGTAGTGCATCGTGTCAGGCGCGCCCTCCTTCGCGATGCGACGCGGGACGCGGTTGATCAAATGCACCATAATCGGGTCGTCCTCCGCCTTCACCGCCTAACCCTGACCCCGCACGCCTCAGCCCTACCAGCTGCGCCAGCTCCTTGTCGATGCCCTCGTGACGGAGAAGCTGCGACTGGATACTCATCAGAAGCTCCTGGTACTCCTGCACGCGGATGGCGTGGCGCAGCACTGCCTCTTGCTTCTTCAGCTCCTCCACCAGCTCGCTCACACTTGACTGAAGACTCGCCACTTCCTTCTCCTTCTCCTGCTTCTCCTCCTCCGCCTCCTCGCGCACGTTCTCGATCTCCTTCGTCAGACGCTCGCTCCACTTCTCGTTCAGCTTCTCCTCCTCGGCCAAAAAGTGACCCTTTATCGCCATTTCCTTCGCATACACGAAATCGTCCAGTTTTTCGATATAGTAATCTTGCTCCTTCTTCACCCCCTTCTTATATGTGTTCAGCACCTCGCTCACAGCTGCTTCCTTCTCCTCGTTCATCTGCTTCGTCAGCGCAGCGCGCAGCTCCTCCTCCTTCGCTCTCACTCGCTCTTCTCCCTTGGCGAGGATAGCGTCGCGCTGCTCCTTCATTACCTCGTACACGTGCTTCGACTCCTCCATCGACTTCTTCTTCAGCTCCTCCTCCAGCTGGCTCACCTTCTCCGTCAGCTCCGCGATCAGCTCGCGGTCCTTGTTCTCCTGTTCCTTGTTTTCTTTCTCCTTGCTCGCGTCCTCGGCAGCGGGCGATGCTTCCATCTCGTTTGCCAGCAGCGACTTGGCCTCCTCGATCACTTCCCGAACGTGATTCCAGTCGATGGGGGTTTCGGTGGGGGTTTCAGTTGGAGTTTCGACAGGAGTGTCAACGGTGCGGGTCTGTGGAATGAGGAGTTGTTTGGCTCGGCGAAGAAGGAGGGCGACGGAGGTCCAGTCGATGCCAGGCTCTTCTGGCGTGTGTTCCTCGAACACCCACTGCGCCGTGCTCAAGTGCCACTCTTCTTCACACTTCTCCTCGTTTGTTGTCTCTTTGCATGCCTCGCAAGGCTTCTCCTCCTCACACTTCTCACACTTCGGCTTCTCACACACCTCGCACTTCTCTTCTTCACATTCACACTCACAAGGACTCTCTTCCTCCTCCTCCTCCTCCTTCACTTCCTCACACTTCTCGCAAGGTTTCTCACACACCTCGCACTTCTCCTTCTCACACTCACAAGGCTTCTCCTCTTCCTCCTTCTCTTCCTCTGGCTCCGATTCAAGGATCCACTTCAATCCACCCACATGCCACTCCTCCCCCTTCTCTTCTTCTTCCTCCTCCTCCTCTCCAGGCTTCTCACACTCCTCCTCTGGCTTGTACATGAAGTCCTCCTTCGTCACAGGACACACCGCATTCATCATCTCCTCCTCTTCCTTCTCCAGCATCTCTCGAGCCGCTGTGAGCACCTCCAACACATGACTCAGCGCGATGCCGTCAATGCCATCCTTGTCCTCCTCTTCCATCGTCTCGAGGAGATTCTGGATGCTCTCTGCCAGCTCCTCCTTCTTGAGAGTGATTGTTATCGGTTCATCCACACAACTCTCCTCTTCCTTGTGATCCTCCTCTGAAGATTGCGGCTCCGGCCACTGAATCGGCACGTACTTGCGCAAGAAGGCTGTGTACTTGGGAGCGTTCTTCTCCATCAGGCTGAAAGAGTCAGGATTCAATCTACGTAACACGCATCACACATCAAACTACTTATAACGGATCACGCCGTACAACGGAATGGCAATCGCTGCGCCAACGACAAAGCCACCAACCATTTCCCAGCCCTTCCTTGACTTGGTCTTTTGTTCCTTCGATGCCGGTGTCGGATTCACACTTGGCTTGCTCTCCACCTTAGGGGCTGAGGATGACGCCTTGGAGGCCGCTTCCTCTTTTACGGGAACGTCAACCGGTTTCTACACGGATATGAGAATCGGAATGCACTTCGCAATCGCATCACACGAGTCAAATGGTACATACCTTTGCGGTTTGCTTCGCAACACGCTTCTCTGCGCCCTTTCCTTTCCCTGCTTTCGAACTGAGGTTGCGCACTGTTCTTGATACCAACGGGGTCAGGCGCTGTTTCTAGGCAATAATCCGCTTCTTGGACGGTGCATACCGACAGAGCAGCACTTCGTGATAACATGATTTGAGAATATGAAGAATAATTGTTGGACTCTTACAGAATGGTCGGCAAAAGATGCGTGGATTTCTAACTGCATCAAAATGGAACTCCGGAAGGAGAGTTATCCACTGCACCTATCCGAGCTGTCAAACGGGAAACGCCATTTCCACTTGTTCTTTTGGGTGGATGCGAACAGCGTATGCATATCAACTTTAACGAGCTGGCTCGTTGCTATGCGGAGGTGCCTCCTGCTTCCTTTGTGTTAGCGTAGAATCAGACGTATTCGTGGGAGATCTTTCGCCAGCTTTGGATAGCGAAGCGGTACTATCAGATCCATGACGCGCTAAAGAACTGTTCCCGCAATCGATCCGAAACAAACCCCTATTGCATCTGTCTTCGACAATGCTATTACGAAATCATCAGTAGCACAATGAACTATCCTGTTTATCCGTAGAATCGTTTCTCGCTGAGAGAGACTTGTTTGCTGCGTGCGGCTACATATTCTCCTTATACACCATATACACAACACAAATCGGCATGAATCAGGACGGAGAGGAGGGGGAGTCCAATGCGCCCGTCTACCCAGTTGTGTTCATTCCCATTGACTTAAGTTCGGTTCGTGCCTACTGTTTGACGTAGACTGCATGAGCGCGTTGATTCACCTCGTCCAAACGCTGCAGTCTATCGTCCCTCTTCCCCAAGACCCGTTGACAGTCATCAACGAGTTGCGGACGCGAAGAGCCCTTGTGATCTGTGCCTCTGTCCCCAACTACGATGTTACTGCGAATTCAAGAGCAACTCTGCCCTCCATCCTGAATGTGCAACAAGTTGTGGTACAGGTGGTCCTGTGAGTGAACTGTAGGATTTGCTCCAGCTCGATCAGCTCAACGAATTGGAGAAAGAGTACATGGGAGATGACAATGGAGATCGGTGTGTTTCCACTACCCTTCGTGACTTATTAAACGACTTCCCCGAAAAGGAGTCGGATCAGAGTACAAAAGAAAGGAAGGCGACAAAGAGGAAAGCGAAGGGAAGTGAAGTAGTTTTGATTCGCATGACGTGAGGGGTAGAGGAAAACGACGATGAAGCGGATACAACGGAAACGGGAAATCAGAAAGCACGAAGAAACGAAGAAAGAATGGAGTTGTTTGTTGAACAAGCACTCTTAACAATCCGGAAGGATGCAAATCACGATATCCTCCTTTTGGAAGACGTAGTCCTTGCTAGGCACGGCGATTCTATGCGTGAACTCCTACCCTTCAATTCGTACACATATGACAATCCAGTCGTCATGCAACGTTTACGCACACCGAGAATCATCAACCCGGTTGTGGCAAGCAGATCGTAAAAGATCTCGCTCGCGGGCGTGTTCCCTCTTGCACCAATGCTGTACTCGACAAGGCGGCACTCTATTCCTCATTCCTCCAGCCTATTCAAACTCTTATCCTCGCTCAGCAAAATCTCCAACGCCATTACACTCGATTCGAAGCAGGCTGACAACGGATTCAATTCCTGAACGGTTTCGTCGATGTAACTATCCCTCATTGCGTCACACCTGTCCTACATGTTGCCGCAAGCAAACTCAGGAGTGAAGTAGTACTTGTTGTCAATGTAATCGAAGGATGGCGGGAAGGGCAGTCGGATGATGTTCGTCAGGGAAGAGGCGTCCTCGAGATGCAGCAGGAAGTTCGTCGCGTATTGGTGGTTCGCTAAATCGACGACAGTCTTCCCATGACTCCAATTCCAAAAATCGACTCGTTTTTCGCCGACAGACGGATTCACGAACTGCCCATGATTCTGGTAATGCTCGTAGGTGAGGAGCGACACGGCAGCATTCTGGTCGTGGATCGACGGCACGCTGTCCAGACAAGCAGACGGCTAATCATCACCACCACCTCGTGTCACCACCGTGTAGTCCTGCCATTGCGTGTACGGCATGATCAGCACGCGGTCCGCCTGATCTGCCTTGGCCTCCTGGAGCGCGAGGATGTCTGTGGACACGCCGAGCACGAGGTGGAGGTGATCGTGGTACAGCTCCTGCAGCGACGCCCACTCCACTACGCGCTCACGCCTCACACCTCACGCTACGCGGCTCGGTCGGCGCGACGATCGTGATGTCGGGGACGCGCGTGTTGATCGGGTGGCGCGACAGCTGGTTCAGGAAGTTCGACACGTTCTGCGGACAGCCCTACACTGAGAGAACGGCAACGCCGCCTACCACGATCACGATGGTGTTCACGTCGTTGGTGAACTTGGTCAGCGTGTTCCCGTACAGGTCGGACGACGGGTGCGACGAGTGCGTCATCAGAGGCGAGGTCATGGTGTGCGAATAGCGAATCGGCGCGTGGTAGCTCAGCTGCCGCTTCGGCTTCAGCGAGTACGCGTTCGGGAACAGCGTCGACAGCGGGCTCACCACCTCCTCCTTCGGCACGTGTGCGGAGTGGAACGATATTTCGTACCCGGGCGCCTTCGCGGCAGAACCAGTCGGCTTGTCCTCCTCCAACCGCTCCTTCCACCTTCCCTTCAGACTGCCCTCCTTGGCGGGAACGACCTCCCCGTTGCTCACGACCTCGTCGTCGTCGCTGCTGTAGTGGTGGATGGACTGGTAGTGCGTCGAGTCCAGCACCTGGATGCCCGTCTCCTGGATGTCGTTCGTCCCCACGTTCAGCGACAGCGACGTGCTCAGACGGTCCACCTGGATCGTGTCGTTCTGCCCCGCAGCGTGTGTGGGCGCGCTCTGCGACCTGGGGATTATGCGTGCAACGAACACTCACTGGATCGACAACAGATGCATGCTGTTGTTGTCCTCGTCCTCCTCCTTCTTCGCCTCGCCCTCCGCCTCCAGCACCTCCTCCGTGCGTCGCGGGATGATGAACGAGCGCTCCGAGCGCGTGGGCTCCTCGTCTCGCTCGGGAATGATGTTGAGGAAGGACATGGTCGACGGGATGGAGAGCGTGGTGTAGGGCTCCGAGACTACACGCTCACGCCCGCCGACAACTCCCACTCTGTGTGTTGATGACGCAGTCCAGCACCGTGTCGCTCTCCAGCGCCTCCAGACACTTCTCCGCCGACGCGCGCGACGTGGTGAAGATGTGAAGCTTGTCGCCCAGCTGGATCTTCTCGTTCACGGGGTTCACGCGCATCGTCCCGTTGAACTTCTACGCCGTGAGGCGGCGAGCGAGCGGCAACCGTCATCGCGAACAGCAGCTGTCCGAACATCTTGTAGATCGCCACGCACGCCCTGCACGTCACCTCGCGCCCTCGCGCCTACTGTCCGAACACGATGCCCTTGCCCCACAGGCGCTCCACGCTCACCGTGTACAGCGACTTCGCGCTGCTGTTGCGGTACTCCGTCATCCACGAGTCGTCGTTCAGCACGTTCAGCACGTACCCGGGCGAGCGCGCACTGCGCGTCAGACACCACACCCACCCTCACTTGATCGTCGCGTAGTTGACCGCCGTGGTGGTGTTCGTCGCCACCGTGTCACCGTACTTGCCCTTCATGAGAATGCGCGTGCGCTCCGTGTTCGTGTAGATGGTGTCCCGCGTGTCCTGCCGCTAACCACTCCCGCTCGCTCCTACGCGCGTGTGCATCAGCAGCAGGTTGTGCAGCAGGGGATAAGACCCCGGACACAGCAGCTCGGTGGCGATCAGCGCGTGCTTCAGGTACACGGGGAGGTTGATCTTCACGGGGAGACTGTACTGCTGGGGGTGAGGCGAAATCGGCGGGATTACTGGAATGGCGATCACGCCGGAGTAAATGGAGGTGTACACGCGCGGCTTCTTCCCGTTCGTCATGTACAGAGCCAGGTCGTGAATGCGCGTTCGGTCCTGTCGCTCACACCCTCCACAAATCCCCACTTTTTCGGGCAGTGTTTGGATGTACTCGAAGTACTGCGTGTTGGTAATGAAGCTGTTCTCGAGACTCACCAGCGCGATCACCGTCTCCTTGTCCCGCGACGCGAAGTCTTTGGTGCGGTCCGGGATGAACACCACATCGCTCGCGGACATGAACATGGAGCGCAACAGGTCGTTCTAGTCGGTGAGGGAGCGAGTGGGTGAGGACGTGGTTGAAGACGGTGCCCTTGAAGAACTGCACGCGCATGACGAAGCGGTGCTTCCAGTAGGGACTGTGACGAAACTCCGCCATGGTCAGCGTGGGCGACACCACCGCCACTACGCCTCACACACATATCGCACACACCACCCAGGTAGTCGTCCGTGACGAAGTCCTCGCGCCACTGGTACACCAGCAGGCTCGCGACGTCGCGGTAGTTGCAATACCCGGTCAGGATGATGTGGCGTTTCTTCGTCTTGTTCTCCAGCCGGGAGCGGTCGCGGTTCGTCTTGTCCGCGTTCCACAACCGGTACAGAATCAGCATCTATCGCTCACTCTCCACGCCCACACGCACGTTCTGCGGCACGTAAATGATGATCACTGCGTAGAGCGCGAGCAGCAGGATCTGGCCCCAGGTCGTTTTGGGGTACACGTTGCTGTGGCCGATGCCCAGAGCCGAGGTGATGATGAAGTAACTAAGGGTGAAATACGGGACGATTTCTGACAAGGAGGTGAGCATGTCTAAATGAACGGTGGGAGCCCACTCGTGGTACTCCAGTGTTTGAAAGAGGGCTAGAAAGTGAGCGGGGAAGGAGAGGGCAACAGGAGAAGAAGAGGAGAAGAACCCCCGATTTCAGGCAGAAGTAGGTCAGATGGTCTTTGAACGCGCTGCGGATGCGGATGATCTCTCGTCGCTGGAACATGCGGAACAAGCGGATGAGGCGGAGTGGGGGTAAAGGAGACGGCGATTACGGATGAGAGGATATAGATTCGGAAGGCAGGCAGCTTGACGATCCACGATGCGACGGAGTCCGTCATCTTCATGTAGATCATGATGATCAGAACGGGAAAGGAGGTGATGATGTCCAGCAAGCCCGGTCTAGACTAAAGATGGAACCACGGTGCTACTCGGAGAAGACGAATGTCCACTTATTCGGAGCAAGATAAAACGTCAAACAAAAGTCAAAGGTGTAGTAGATACTGACGGACAGCTTCGCGTGATAGCACGATCGTCACCGCTTACGGAAAAGTACCATACCCAGTCGGGAATATCAATGTCCACCTCGTTCATGTACATGATGAAGATAATCGCCCCCATTCCAGAGAAAAGGGTATTGAACTATCCGTTAGTGCATATATTGATATGTACAAATGCATATACATAAAAGAAACTGGAATAGTCCAACACATCGGCAATTCGCTCCTTGACCGTTTTCCTCCGCTTAGCGCCATCTAAAACGGTCATAAATGGAGTACTCTGGCATACCTAGCTTTGGCTCGGGAGTCGATAGGGTTTCGACATACTGCTGACCGGTTCTGAAACTATCATAGTAATATGGCTATAGATCGGTCGGAAGCTGTAATGCAATTACTTCTTGAATCATAGCATCAGTCAAAACGAAAATGAGACTCGAGCGACCCGCTTCAACAAACAGTCAGCACAAATCGATTTATGTCGCAATCGAATCCTGACTAAGGAACAGCTCTCTCTCGGCATCGTCCAGGACGTTGTAATCCTCCTCTGAGAGACACAACAAGCCCTTGTTCTTCCTCTTCAGGTTGAAGCGATGCCAGTCGCTTCTGAAATGCTCGCGGTACGCGTTCGTGTCCTGGAATCCAGCCTGGCACGTGGAGCACTTGAATCGGCTCGCTTGCGGCGCGGGGGTAGTTGCCGTTGGTACAACGGTGGAAGGCGCTTCTTCCTTCACAGTCTCCACCGGAACCGAGGACTGCGGTTTCTCTTCGGGGATGTACTGTCGTTGGAGAATCTCGCACGAGCAGGAGGGGTGCTCCTGGCAGAAGGACTCTATCGCCTTGTAGCTCTTTGTGTCGATGATCAGTTCATAGCTGAGCTCGTCACTCTCACACTTCGACTTGATCTGGATGCCCTCTGCCTCGCAGAACGACAGAATCGCGTTCTCGGCTATGCGTAAGCAACAGCGACGAATCCTACTGCGCTTCTTTCCCAACAACCGAATCAGCATTTGCTTTCGCTCAATTCGCATGTGCTTTTTGAGAATGGCTATCGTCTCCAGCGCCTGCTTCTTGGCAGGCTGATTGAGCTTCAGATTCACGTGGGAGTCCTTCATGGCACGCTGGATCATCCCAACCTATTCGTGACACGTGAGAGCATGAGGCACGGTGAAGGGCGCCTCCGTATCGGGATTGTAGCACATTTCAGAAATCAGTGTAGCCACCTCGGTAGATATACTACGAGTCATTGCCCGACAGCAATAGAAACGTTTGGAGCTGGTGGTCGCGCTCCTTGCCAGAGATCTGCTCCGTTCCCTTGTCGAGAATGATGCGACTGACTTTGGTTGTGTCCGCCGTGCCGAAGCAGTTGAGCAAATCCTCCTTGCTGGCGTGAATACCCTTTCCATCACAAACAACCGCGAATCCCACTTTCGACGCGTTCGTGAAGACGTAGGGGATCTGGAGCACTTCGTCGATGTCCTTCTCCACTCCATTGCGCCAGTTCACGATCTACGGAATGAGCCGGGAATGGCCGCAATCGCACCTTGTTCTTATAGCACGCAATCTCAAATCGCTTTCCCTTGTACTCGTAGCGAATGATTGCCACATTCGTTAGTTTGATCTATTCGTGAGCGCGGGTGTGTGTGAGCATGCTTTTCCAACCGGCTGGATGATTCGACTCATAGAGAATGACAAATAGTGAAAAGAAGTGGCAATTCGGGTTTTAGGCTCCAACTAACACTATTCTGTTTGCATTCCCTTTGCATGTGAGCGTGTCTTCTCGGGAATGGGAACTCGTCGTCGTCATCGGTTTCCCATCAAGGGTCATGATCCACAGAACACCCTCCACCTCGCTGTATCCGTTTGAAATAATCCGTGTATCCCTTGACATACATAATCTGCGTCGTCTGTGTGAACAGCGGAATCATCGCTCTCTTCTTGCAAAATCCACGATGGTTATTTACTGCAACGCTTTCCATCCATAGAAATGCGTGTTCCAGCCAGAGGGAAGCAGACTCGTGTTTTCAGTGAATCGCTTCGACACCTCGACACAATCAATCGTGCTGAACACAAATCGACTCTCCCCTCGGAAACACAAAAACCATGTCGATTGAAACACCTCCCATAGGATTGAAGGTGACTCACCGACAAGTCAAGGCCTCACATCCTAGGTGGTCCTTTTGGGTGATGCGGCGGCAGGAAAGTCGAGTCTGCTTATGCGTTTTACGACGGGCCAGTTCAATCCCCATTTGGATAGCACGATCGGCGCTGCATTCAAGGCGAAGTGAAATGAGTTGCTGCGAAATGAAGGAATAGAGTGCTCACGAGGGGAAACAAGTGCATTCGTTTGGAGATATGGGACACTGCAGGCCAGGTATGTGCTCATTTCCGTCCTTCCGACGACTAGGAGCGATATAGGTCCATTCTGCCGATGTACTATAGACAAGCTGCGGCTGCAATCCTCGTAATTGATGTGACGGAGCCGCAGTCGTTGAAGGTGGCGGATCGATGGATCATGGATATTCGCCAGAAGACGGAGGGCTCCGACTGCTACATTGTCATGGCGGTGAACAAGATCGATCTCACGGAGAGGGCGTTCACTCCCGAAGCGATTGACGAGTTCTGCAAGGAGAAGGGCATCGATTACGTGGAGACGTCCGCTCTGTCGGGCTACCAAGTCCAGGAACTGTTTGACCACGTGTGTGACAACTGCATGAAGGCGGGTTTGTGACGGTGCTCCCTGTGAACGGTAGATGTGGAGACGAAGGAGGAGGGCGTGATTCACTGTAATCCCAAGCAAGAAGTGAAGACTTCGGTACGACTCCTATTGTGTTGTGACTCGTAGAAGTGTTGTTAGTATAGCAAACAGTTTGTTACACATACTCAACTAAATCTCAATCTTCTTGTTCACGTCCGTGGTGGTGGGGAGCGTCTTCTTTTCCTTCTTGCAGCACACCAGAAGCACCACGACGATCACGATGATGACGATCACGACGGCAACAGCCACAATGATCCACACCGTGTTGTTCTTCGCAGGAGCCGTCGTGGGACCCTGCGTGGGAGGCTCCGTGGTTGGCGGCTCGGTGGGAGGCATCGTGGTGGGAGGATCCTCCTTCTCTACGCGTAATCGCACACAGCTACAGAGGACCCGAAAGCACCGTGAAGAAGAACTTGGTGTTCACGCCGCCGACGGAGCGAATCACCGTGTAGGACGAGAAGTGGCGGAAGTGGGCGGTGGGTCCGGAAATGGCACCCGACGCAGCATCGAGCTGCACGCCCTCAGGCAGAGCGGGGTAGACGGAGTAGGTGGCGCCCTCCACCGGGTACTCGGGAGTCATCGAGATCTCGTCCTCTCCGGTGACGAAGAAGGAGGTGGCGGAGTACATGGCGAGGTCCACAGTGCTGCCGCACACGTAGGGCGTGAACTCGTTGATCGAGGTGTCCTTCACGGAGCCGTCGAGAGCTATCGGGAACGCCGCCACACCACAACGTACTCTGGAGGATGAAGCGGAAGCTCGTGGAGGGCAGGTTGGTGGCCTCGTTGCAGTAGTAGCGGTACAGGCCGGTGGCGTTCAGCGTCTCCTCGTGCTGGGAGGACAGTCTCCACTGCGTGGTCGACGCGGGCGCGCGGTTCATCAGGCGCCAGCTCTCCACCATGTCCTCGCCGCTGCGGTACACCGTGTACTCGCTGAGAATCGCGGGTCTAGACGTCACCTCGCCGCACCGCCTCCCACGCCAACGACGCCAGCGTGAACTGCATGGTGGACGCTCTGAACACCGCCTTGGTGGCCTCGTCGCCGTCCATGATGCTCTTCGCCTCGTTGTTGTCCATCACCTTCAGACCGTTGTACTGCGACAGCGCCACGTGGAGAGGAGAGCACTCTATCCATCACTCGCCGGCACTTTGCCCACGCTGCTCCGTATAGGAAGCGTACACACCGAAGATGGAGAACGTCAGCTCGATGGTGTACTCCTCGAACTCAATGTAGTGCGCGGACAGCACGAGCACATTGCCCGTAGCGTCCAGAAGAGAAGCAGGGATAATCACGCTAGGGGTGAGGGGTCATGCGATGATGTACTCTTCCCACTGATAGGAGGGGAAGGCCTCCACGGCCATCGTCCACAGATTCACGGCATCATCGTCTTCTCTACGCGTCAGAGGGGACTACTCGCCACTACTCCTGCAAATGCTCTCTGAGGAGTCTCTTGCTGTTCACCCACAGGGCGATACCGTAGCGGTAGTTCACACGAACCACAAAATGAGAGTACTTCTCCAGGTTGGGGACATCGAAGGAATAGCGGTACACGTGATTGCCCTCGACGGTGCGCTCAGCGCCCGTGTTCACCAGAACCCAGTTTTCGTCCATCTCGAAGTCGCGAGCCCACCACTCACGGGTTTCCCATCCGGAGAAGTAGTACGCGGACGGACCGCTGGGCACAAGATAGGCGACTACGAGTAATCACGGAACGGAGCAGGAAACGAGTGAACACGAAGTTGGTCTTAGAAGAGTACTTGGCTCCGTTGAAAACGACGATTCCGTCCGCGTTCTCAATACGGATAAAAGAGGATGCGCTCCACGCCTTTCCTTCTCTAGGGATGAGGGGAGCAGTGGCAGGCGTACTCCTGTTCTAAAGTGAGGGTGTATTCACCATTGGCGGTTCTATCGATACAACTCTCCGTGGTTGTATTCGAGTAGGCTAAAACGACAGTGCCCGTGAACAGGTTCTTTTCTTCTCCATCGATGGTGCCGGAGATGCGGTACGTCTCCTTATCACCACCAGCGCCGCTAAACTTGGTAACGCGGATATAGCGCTGGTCCTCATTACAGGCAAGAGCTTGGACTATTCCTCACGACTCCACCTCCTGCACTACGGCAAACAAGAAGAAGAAGGGCAACGAAAGCTTTCATCCCTCAATAGTGAATAAGTGTGGCTGAGAGTTAAAGGTGGAAACGGGGAAACGAGTTTACTCTTCTGTTTTCAAACAAACCCACCAAATCATGCCATAGAGCGGTTTATACGTGTGCGAAAAAAGAAGGGTTGTGGAGCGGTGCGCATAACACGATACTGAGAGACTCCCTCCGAAGTCGAACGAAAAACTCAGATCGTAGGACGGCAGCCCGGCGACTCCGCCGTTCTTCAACGACAGGTCCAGCGGAAACAGTTCCTGACACTCCACGAGCGATACGGTCTGGGAAGCATTGGAGAGGTCCGGGTCGCCGTCCCATCGATAAATCTTCATTTTTGCCTCTCGTTGCCCATCACAGAACGGCGCGAAGACATAGCGTCTGGAGACGCACGGAGCCACATACCCTCTCTTCAGCACCAGCAGAACGTGTTCCTCATCAATTCCGACCCCATACGACGACTGCAGCGGTCTCGTCACCGCCTCCGCCTTCTCGCTGCTGTCCGCCTCCAGCACCTTCATCGCGCCGAGCGACACGCAGTGGTCCGCATCGATGGTCGGGAACTCGCACGAGGCTCCGAAGAAGCCCTTCATGCCCTTATGTGCCGCGGTGAGCTTCGAGGAGCCGCCCACCATGAACACGCGTTTGATGTTGCCCTTCTGCAGACCGCACTCGCCCAGCAGCGCCTCCACCACGCCGATCGTGGAGCGGATGATGCCGGAGACGATGTTGTCCAGCGTCGATACGGTGAGATTCACGCACTCCATCTCCTCCGAGAAGTCGCACAGATCGATCTCCGTGTTGGGCGTGCAGGCGAGCGTCAGCTTCGCGTCCTCGCACAGGCGCTTCAGCCGGTTGTTCCGTTGCCGCGCCTTCGCGCCCGGGGGAATCAGCTCCTCTCCGGTCGTCTCTCGCGCCAAGCGCTTCACGTACTCCATGATCGCCAGATCGACATCATTGCCGCCAAGACGGTTGTTTCCCTTCTCGCCGAGAATGCTGAAGCCGTTGGTGCCGTACTCGTTGTCGTAGGTGAGCACACTCGCGTCGAACGTGCCACCGCCGAAGTCGTAGACCAGCACCTTCTCCTGGACCCCGATCTCGATTTGGGAGTCCAGCAGATAGGAGAGCGCAGCGGCCGTGGGCTCCGGAATCATCTTTGTCACAGCGAGACCCGCGATCTTTGCCGCACGACAAATGGCCTTGCACTGCGCGTCCTTGTAGTTTGCGGGAACGGTGATGTAGCACTGGTCGTACACACTTGGACTGTTGAACGTGTCTGCGCGTCGTTTCATCGCCTTGAACAGCTCGGCAGCGACCTCTTCGCAGCTCACCTGTCTTCCCTCCCTGTCCACGATAAACCGAGGATAGCCGTCTTCTCCTCGCACAATCTCGCAGCCGAACACCCCCTTTTCGTCAATCTGCTCGTACTCCTCGAATGTCAGTCCGAGAATCCGCTTTATGCACGCAACAACGAAATGGCCAGGCCTTCCGAGATTCTTCTTCGCGACATCGCCGACCGCCACGATGCCCTTCGCGTATTCGACGAAGGACGGAAACAAGTAGTTTCCGTTGTCATCGGGAAGGAGCTCCTCCTTCTGCTTGAGCAGATACACGGAAGAGTTCGACGTGCCAAAATCAATAGCGAGGGTGTGATCCATTGATCTTGGAGAATGATTATTGTTGAGCGGTTTGAGGGCGGAAAGATCGCTCCCGCGACAACACTGTATACAGATTTGAAAATGGCCGCAGTTTCCCTTCTGCCTAACAGCACTATTGTCAACTGAGCGTGACGTCTTCCTGAAGTCGAGAGCCTGTCGTGGGGATGGCTTCCTCTCCCCGTCTCAAGTCTGTGAGAGAACTGGGAAGAGGGAATGCGATGAATTCCGAAACCCTCTTCTCAGCGCGAATTCTTCCCGTTTTTCGGTGAACCGTTTTTGACCTCATTTCGTAGTAATCCTCGTTGTTGTCACCCTATCTTATGGCGGATCCATATAAAGCGTCGAGATTTCGGTTCCTGGATTCCCAGCCTCTTTCCGGTTTTTGTTTCTGTGTGCATGGTGAGGCGTAGATCCGTGCCGTTACACCGATTTGCCGCTACCCTCGTCCAACGTCGATCAAATCGTTATTAGGACAAACGGAGAGTTGTTTGCACTCCCAGTCGCTGGACCCACGGGCCAACTGTACATCCGACCTGTGAAGGGAACAGAGCGCTACACTGTAAAGTCGACAAAGCTGAAGTGCCACAAGTCGGTTTTCAACACCCGCTTTGATTGCTAGGTATGCAGTATCCGCGTTTGCATTCGACCCCTTCGAGAAGTCGCTTCTGATGACGGGAGCCGAGGACGGAGAGATCCGCGTTGGGATGGTCTTTCTTTTTGAGAAGTAGTTGTGGAAGGTTCCTCCAGAGGGCATATTGGAAGAAAATGTGGAACCGGTTCTGTCTCTGGACGGTCACCGCCGGAAGATCTTGAACATGGAGTACAACCCTACGGCTGCGGAGATCCTTGCAACGGGCTCTAGGTCGCACCCATCTGCGTGTTTCATTGCGTAGTGATGGCACTTGTCGCATTTGGAACGTCTTTTCGCAACGAGAGGTTATCTCGCTGGAGCTGCAAGGCGCGCAGTTGCAGGAGATGAAGTGGGATTACACCGGATCGCTGCTCTGCACAGGCACCAAGAATCGCGAGTATCAACTGTGGGATCCGCGTACGGTCAACATCGTGTGCAACTGGATCGTTTCCACTTGTGCTTTGGAGTGACTGGAATAGGGGCACGTGAGTCCGCGCCGTAGCTACATGACCTGGCTTGGCGATTCGCATTACTTCGTGACCACGGGATACAGCAAGCAGAGCAACCGAGAAGTCGTTCTCCGCGATGTGCGCTGCGTCGACAGTCCCGTGTACACGATTACTGCCGACAACGTTGATCATGACGATCTCGCCTGAGAAGTAGAGTCCGGGTCCCTTTATTCCCTATTATAATCCGAGTTGTCACGTGCTGTGGTACTCCGGTCGCGGAGACACGAAACTGAACGGTCTGGATGTCGATGATGTCTCCATGTGGACCAACCGAGGTGCGAGCTATCGGCATGTCTGAGAGCGTAGAAGCCGGCAACGGCATCACCATCAGCATGAAGTCGTCCACCAAGAGCCTCGCCATCCTCCCCCAGCACATGCTCAACATCAAGAGAAACGAAGTTGACAAGTACGTGAAGGTTCGCTTGTTTCCCCGTAGATTCGTTCGCATCAACATGGACTGCGGCGTGGACGGCTTCGAGATCATGATGCCTCACCAGGCCGGCGCCGCGATCACGGTCGCGCTCCTCCGCTCCCCTCACGCGTAGGAGATCTACGGTCCCATTCCTCAAGCGACCCCTGCGGTGACGGCGGACGCGTGGATTCGAGGCGCCATGGAGAAGCCGCGCACACACGACCCGAACAGCTCGAGCTCTGCGTTCCCGCACGCGCTGGGCGCAGGAGCGCGCGGCAGCAACGCACTGAAGCTGGTGAAGCCGGCGAACATGAAGGAGCTGATCGAGGAGTCGCGTCGAAAGAGTGGCTCTGTGTTGCGTGGATCACCCGTAGCCTTCTCGCAAAGCCAGCTGGACGGGTTCAAGCGGAATCTGAACGAGCTGGCGGACACGATGACGTCGCAGTACGAGAAGCAGCAATCCATCCTCAAATCGGGGTCAGCTGCCGCCGCGTCCGCTCCTTCGCTCACGCGCTCTCTCCACGTGTCCGCGCTGAAGCGAGGCTCGGGGCCCTCGCCGCACGACTCGCTGGAGCGTCCCGAGAAGAAGGAGGTGATGAAGAGCGACGGCGTGGTTCGTCGCATGTCGCTGTTCAAGGCGCCGGAGAAGACCCGTAGGGGTGGAGCGTGCGTGTGACGTGTAGAGTCGACGCTGAAGAAGGGCGTGGCTGTGTGGGCCGTGGAGGAGGAGCGTGAGGCGTAGAGCGCAGCTGGAGAAGTCGAAGACGAGGCTGTGTCTGAACATCCCCAGTCGGACAGCGAACACAGCGGCGCAGACCAAGCCCGGTATGAGCGCACCGCCGAATCGACCTGCGGCGGCAGCACCGAGCAAGCCTGTTTTGAGCGCAGCGACGCAGAATAAGCCCGTTATGAGCACAGGAACGCAGATCAAGCCCGCTGTCTCATCAGCGCAGACCCCGAAGCCCTCGCACGGGTATCGTGTGTCAGACATCCTGCCAAGTGAGTGTGGCGATCGAGCGTGAGGCGTAGACGCTCACCCCTCGTCGCCCGTCCCCCAGCCCACTCTCCGAGCCGGTCCTGCCGTCACGCTCGGAGACATTCGACGGTCCGCCTCCTCCACCTCCTCTCAGTCCGGTCCGAGTGTTGGAAGTCAGCCTCGCGTCTCTTCGCCTCCTCAACCCACCACAGTGAATCAACCTCGCATCTCCTCCCCTCCTCAACCCACCACAGTGAATCAACCTCGCATCTCCTCTCCTCCTCAGCCTCGCATCTCCTCTCCACCTCCTTCCAGAACGCCCTCCACTGCAACGCCCTTGCTGCCACCTGCTTCGGGCAGGTCGTCGTCCCAGCCCGTCGCTCCGACAACGCAGCCTTCTCAAACGCCCACCATATCACAGGCCGACTTCTTGGGCGTGCTCAGGAGGTTGGACGCCATCGAGGACCGGCTGTCTCAGCTGACGTCGTCGTTTGAGCGCCTTTCCTGGCGCTCCTCCAATTCGGGCGATTCCTCGGGGAGGGATATCGAGGACGTGAGAAAGTCGTTGGAAGTCATCAAGAAGCGATTAGGATGTTAACTTATTATGGTGTGTTTGTTGGACCCCTCAGAAGCACAGACTTCTCTTGAGCAGACGGAATGGTGAATGGTCTAGTGACTGCTGGGCTGTTTTTGCTCTCTGGCATTGTGGACACGTTGTGCGCGCAGCAGCTCGTGTATTTGGGGATGACGAGTCTTCTTAGTCGCTATGAATCACATACAGACATGCGCTCCATGGCCAGTCTGTTCGCCTACTACTTTTCGTCAGCACTCATCGGTCTGTCACCCATCTCCTTTGGGAGCAAGACGTCACCTTAGAGCAATTCCTTCATGCAATAGGAGCGAGTCTGCGGCTACGGATGTGGAGGAGGCAGAGTCGTTGATCCACAACGAGCCCGAGAAGAAGGAATCGGACTTGGACTCTCCCAGTCTTCCCATCTCGTTGAATACTGCGTATGTCCTCACTGCTCTCTGCGACTTCTCGGGATACATCGTGCGCACCATCGGGTAGCTCCCGTTCGCCTTCTCCACTCTAGACTATCCTATTGCGGGAGCGGACTCTTCCAGGTGGCCTTCAGCTCTGTCGCGATTTGGAGCGCGCTCTATTCCCGTGTCTTTCTGAAGACGCCGATCTCCTGCGTGCAGTGGATCGGCATCGCCGTCGTCACACTCGGACTCGCCATCTCCCCTCTCTCCAGCCTGAGTGCGAGCGACTCTCCTCTTACTGGCATCCTGCTGACACTGGTCGGCGCCCAGTTTTATGCGCTCAGCTACGTCATCAACGAGTACATCATGGTAAGCTGTGCGCGCCGCCTGTTTCCTAGAGTGTTCCGGGAAACAAGGGGTCGAAGGAGATCTGCAAGCGAATCGGGATCATCAACACCATGATCTCGCTCGTGATTATTGCTGTTGACACATGTATCCGTCTCCATGCGCTACTATCTAGATCCACACCGCGAAGCGTTGGTATTGTCTCCGCTAAGGGAAAAGAAGGCGTCGTTTGGCGTAGGGCTGACGGAAGCGATTGAGAGACAGGATTTGATTCAGTCCTTCTTCTTCTACGTTGGCTCCCATTTTATCCATTCCTGGGCGCTCTTCTCGGTCCAAGGATTGCTAGGTGCTGTTTGGACAGGGTTGCTGCAATGCATTCGTGCGTGTGCCGTTTTTCTCGTCTCGGGCTACTTGTACTGCGGGTTGCAGCGAGCGGTGTGTGTGACGAATAGCTCCGATGCGAACCAGTGCTTGACTCTTAGCAAGGGTTTGGCAACGGTTTTTGTTTGTACGGGAATCGTGATCTTCAACTACGGAAAGAAGTGAGGCATTGGCGTCCATCGTTGAATGTGCTGTTTGTTGCAACAATCGACTGCAAGTGGCGTGTGGGTCAGAAAGCAGTGAAAAGGAGGGCTTGTTCTGGTTCACAGCCCCTTTCTTCGCCAGCGAGGAAGCGTGCGGCTGTTGAGCAAAAGCAGCCATCGAGGTGCGGAGACGGCGAATTCAACGGGTTTGGCAATAGCGCGAGTCTCCTTCCGAGAGTGACAAACAACAGCGAAACGGCAAGACGGGTTATATTTGAATTCTGGGAGGCGAGACGATAACCCGTTATCCCCGAAAAAGCGAGCATTCTCTTTCATTTTCTCCTCTTCAAGAGTGATTGGGTGAACAACCTCCTTTTCAGCTACTGAGTGTTTGCTCCATCATTCTGCAAATCATTTCTGGAGGTAGGTTCATGTCCATTTGTGGAGGGAGAGGCCTGAAACGGGCGTTATCCTGTATCCTTCTGTTTATGGTCACATGTGCTAACCAGTACTACAGGTCAAGAGTCGATATCGTCATGAATCCAGGTCGTGAGCAAATCGACACCAAAGAAGACAAAGAGAATGCTCCCCTAGTTCGGGTGCACCCCGATATGAATCCAGTGAGTCCAAACACAGCCAATCTTGTCAGTCTCCTCGTCGTAGGGTTGAAGGGCGAGAATGAGGGCGTAGGGGATGAAGAATATAGTAAAGACGAACGATAAAAAGCCCAAACGCAAGCCATTCATTTTGACAGAGAACGTGGGAGATGTTGACGAAGAGTGGAAACCCCCAATTAGCAGTCCACTTAAGCCCGCGGTGGCCATATCGAATACAACAGCGTTTCACTTCGTTCCGTTTGAGTGCGTGGTCTGATGCTTAGGCAGGAGAGCAGGAGCCTCACCAGAGCCATTTTCAGTCCAGCTCTGCCGAGATCATCGCAACGACAAGTTCAAACAGCGTGGTGTCCTGCTCCTCGCGATCGAGCTACAGTTCTCAAAAACGAAGCGACAGCAACGACGCCTATTATCCGCAAAGCAAGGCGTGTCGCCGCATTCCCCACCCCGCATACCCACCGTCCTTTACGGCAGCGCTAGAGAGCAAGGGCTCGATCAAGCAAGAAGACGATGACGCGAGCGTCGCGCGGCCGGTTGCTTCCGAGGTGCGGAGTCTGTCGGGGCAGCGCGAGAGCCCGACGTGTTGCACGTGCCGAAAGAGTCATTGCTTGAAGCTGTACTGCGCGTGTTTCAAGAGCCAAGAGTACTGTAACAGCGACTGCACGTGCTACAACTGCTACAACAACGCGCGTCACGAGGAGGAGCGAGAGGACACCATCTCGATGATGAAGGCGAAGAATCCGCACTGTTTTGAGAGTCACGTCGACAAGAAGGTGATGCTCGTGGCGCTGTGTGAGAGCTAGAGAGGGATTAACCGCATTGGTTGCCGATGCAAGAAAACACACTGCGACAAGAAGTACTGCGAGTGCTTCAACGCGGGCGTGCCCTGTGGAGATCAGTGTCAGTGCAGGGACTGTAAGAACCAGGGCTGTATTCACGACTTGTAAACACATTCCCTTTTCTCTACTTGTTTGATACGCTTGGGCACGATGGACGGGAACAACATCGAGAAGTCAAGCCAGGAGCAGCAGGAGAGCGCGCAACAGCAGGAAGAGGCGGAATCTGAAGTGATGGACATCCTAATGCAGGTATTGGATGACATCAATCCTGCTCAATACAACACAGATATGGTTTTGCAGAGAATGAGGGAGGAATGCGGAGAGGAGTGCACTTCACGTGCTGTGGTCACACATAGAGTGGAAGTCTATCGAGATGCAATTGTGCAAAGAATTGACGCGTTTGTGAGTGCGAAACGGAAGGAGGCTTCAGACGAGGATATTTCCAACGAGACCACCTCAAACCCGTCTTTAGATGCTGTGTACACTGTTTCAAGCGAGTTGCAGTCCATCACGGGGAAAGAGGAATGCACCGGAAGAGAAGTGTGCTCCACGATCCTGTCTTATGCAAAGATTATCTACGCAGTGTGGAAGTACATATATGACAACAAGTTGGCTGATCCACATAACCCGGAGACTCTCCTTCTGGATAACACGTTTGCAGAGGTGGAGTGTCACGACGAGGAGTCATTCCTAGATGGCCCAATCACCCACCCTTTCCATCTACGAGGTGACAATATCCTCCATCGATAGTCCGTAGTCCCTTCATTTGCAGAAGTGCATTGGCAACCACATTGCGTTACCTGAATCCTCCCAAGCGGCAAGTACGAGGAACGCAGCATGACTCACATACAGATCCTGTGAAGCACAACCCGTTTGCAAAGGAGCTGAGACTCTCGGACGAGCTTGCCGCTTTCGTTGGACAGCCCACGATGTCGCGTCCCCAAGTGCGAGTGCTTTGTTGCTGTCATGGTGTAGTTAGTGAAGTTCTTCTGGAGCTATTTCAAAGAGCATGTAGTCGTGTCTCCGAATTGTGACGAATAGAAACTGCAGGACGAAAACAACAAGCGCATGATCAACTGCGATGAGAAGCTCAAGTCGCTTCTGGGAGAGGATCAGTTCCAGTCCTTCTCTTTGATGAAGTACCTGAAGAAGCATATACTCGCGTGATGATGTGCACTATTTCGTTATTGGTGTCTTTGTTACTGAGAAAAGGCTTGAATTCGCGCCCAGGGGTTCATTTCACAAAAGCAGGGCGATTCTATGGGGAAGGAAAGAGGGGCTTTCCATTCCTCCTCCATTCTGTCTCCCGTATTTCGCAGTAAATCACCGACAGTTCATTCTTTGAAGTGTAAATATGGCTGATATTCAAGAACAGGTACGTATTTCGATTAGACTCATTTCCGCGTGGACAAGACATGGGCAATGGCGTTATCGGGCACTTTTCTAACGATTTGTAGAACCAGGCTGCCTACCAGAAGCAGGATAAGTTCTCCTACCGCAAGGTGCACGTCCTCGGCA
>ERZ1106948.167-NODE-167-length-32920-cov-30.904488_pt1 | contig 32920 bp, 32 predicted proteins | sample MGYA00403673_ERZ1106948 | MGnify/ENA primary metagenome ERZ1106948 (study PRJEB35170, sample SAMEA104062409) | human gut metagenome | biome: human gut; feature: human-associated habitat; material: faeces | place: Denmark | collected 2012-05-07 ...
AGCTGCCCTTGAAGTTGGGCTCGTCCTCCTCCTTGAAGCCGATTCCGCTGTTCATGGGGTGGGTGGCGTCGTACTAGTCATGAGTTATTATGAGAGCGAGTACTTCATAAATGCAACCCGTTGCAAACACAGTCAAGGGGATATTGCGCTTCCAGCACGCATCAGCCAGAGCCACCGTACCCACCACGTTCACGCTATCACTCACTCTCAGAACGCATCCCTACCGAACCACGTCCTCCTTGTGGAACTCGCACCAATCCACATTCGGTCGTCCCGTCTAGTCATAACTACAACAAGAAGAGCACACCAGTCCCGCAGCATTCATCACGTAATCGGGCTTGACTCTGTCCAATTCGGCACACACGTCCTGCGTGTTCTCCAATCTGGATTCCGCCTCGTACACGGTGAACCCTCTGTCGCGGAGTTGCTTGATCACCATTCCGCCGATCCAACCATTCTTACCAAACACGAGAAACGATTTCGATTCCATGAACAACAATGAAGATAAAAGTGATTGCTTGGAACAAACACATGAACACAAAAGATTGTGTTTCCAAATGAATTCAGTTAGATGGAGAATCCATTCGATTTGGCCAACGTGGGATGCGCCTCCAGTGCGGAATCGATGGCCTTCCACTGATTGGGATGATTCAAGTACCACTCCACCGTTTCCTTCATTCCCTCCTCAAATGACGTGTCCGCATTCCATCCCATCGCTCTCAGCTTGGAATCGTCAATCGCGTAGCGATAGTCATTGAATTCGCGATCTCTCACGTACACAATATGATCATCCACAGAACCCTCCTTTCCCATCAGTCTCCAAATCGTCTTCGCCACTTCATACACGGAAATCTCACTCTTTCCAGCGATGTTGTACAACTCGCCCGTGACTCCCTCGTGAAGAACCAAATCAAACGCCTTCACGATGTCCGAAACGAACAAGAAGGTTCTCAGATTCTTTCCAGTTCCGTGAATCGTCCTAGTGGTTACCGTTGATTATTGAAATCACATTGGACGATCTCTCTCGACGAGATTGATGAACTTCGGAATGACCTTCTCGGGATACTGACGAGGACCATACACATTGTTGGATCGCGTGACGATGACAGGCAGCTTGTAGGAGTGCTGATAACCCTTCACAATGAACTCTGCTGCCGCCTTTGAAGCCGCATACGGATTGGTCGGATTCAATAGTGCCTCTTCCATCACGTTGTCCTGATTGTCATCCCCATGATTGTGTTTCCACTTCTCCCTCTTTCTGCTCTCCATACACTTCGTCCGTGCTCACATGAATGAATCGCTTGATGTTGTTCACTCGACTCGCTTCCAAAAGGACATGCGTTCCAACCACGTTGTTGTACGTGAAGGTCATGCTGTTGCCGAAAGAGTTGTCTATCCCTCATTCTCCTCATTGTGACCCACCCACGTGACTCTGAGCAGCGAAGTGCATGATGGTGTCAATGTGCTCCGACTTCAGCACATAGGACACGAAACAGGAACTGAGGATGTTGCCCTGTTCGTCACTTTGGGAAAGGAGCACTTACCTCAATGAACTTGTAATTGGGATAGGACTCGATCTCCTCCAGATTCTTCAGGGAGGAACAGTAATCAAGACAATCCATGTTGATAATGTTGTACTGGGGGTACTTCTTGACGAGGTGAATGATCACGTTGGAGGCACTAGATGTGAAGGCTAGGTGGGAAGGCAACATGAAACCAACTCCTCCGGTGACGAGGATGTTGTGGGGAGTGTAGTTGGGCATTTCCCAAAACAAATAGTGAATACGTATCCAAACAGCAGGAATTGTGTTTCACTGGGATTAGGAATCCAATTGAGTTGCATAATCACCCCTGTTGCAATTAAGGTGGTGAGGTGTTCTTTCCAATAAACAGTACAGGAATCAACAATCACCCATCCGTCTGATGATTCCTATTCACTCGTCCGAAAAGGCTTCTTAGCAGAGGCTCGCACTACAATTGAGGTTATCACTGACGCCTACTATGCATCAATTGATACTGTTGTCTCCTCCTCAGTATCTATAGGTAACGAATAGCACCAATCCCTGAACGAGTAATCTCAATCCCCTCATTGATCTGGCAAATGCGAACACTACCAATCATGATATCATTATTCTTCGGGGAATCATCGGTGGGGTTCACATCCTTCGGATAAAAGGATTTGCACTTATCAAATGAGCCGCTTCCCCAGCTGATGGTTTGCAACCCATCAGTCATTACGAATTCACACTTCAACAAGTGCTTGAAAGACTCCTTTTCGACACTGAATGAGGTCAAATAACGACAGTTCTTCACGGAAACAATAGAGTTCTTGCTGCTCCTAACGGACTTGTTAAAGCAATTGTTGCCGATTCTGACTAAATCAAGAAGCTTGTTGTTTGGAATGGAGACGGTGTCATCAACAGCTCCTTCGTTTAGCAAGTACATATCGGTTCAATGCTCTTGCGAAACACTGTGTATTGTGTAGTTTCTGTGTGTATTGGTGTTTCGGAGAAACGTGGATAGCGTAATGGATAGGTTATGCAATACTACGGAGGATCATGGAGTCGGGAAATGGAGTCCGATAATTGTGTTCGTGCATCCAATGGGAATAATGGAACGATGACAATTGTCGTATCTTGAAACTACGCAGCATTTCTTCAAAAAGAGTTTGAGAAAAGGAAAAGAGAGTTATGGCCCATCCTGTGACTAGTAGTAATGGGTTCTTTGCTTCACCTGTAGGAATCAACTGCTACAATGACTTCATTGGACTTCCTCCAGAAGTGGAATACTTAACGTTTGAAGCTGACTGTTGTAACGAAGACGAATTTGTGACCCTCGACTTGACAAGATTCCATAATCTGAAGGAACTGCATGTCGAGGAAGGCTCATTGAAGAATGTGAAGGATTTGAAGTTGCATGGACTCACAGAACTGGAGACGATTGTTATTGGGGAGGACTCTTTTTCTTCTTCACTTGATGGGTCATTTGAAATGAGGTACTGTTCCATATCGGAAGGATTGATTATCCATGATGGATCATTCATGCACTGGAATGAGTTCATCATTAGTGACTGCTCGATTAAGAAGATTGAGATTGGTCGTGACTGTTTTATGAGATGTGAGTATACCGTGTTCAACAGTAGATTGGGGATATACACTAACCCGCCCATTTTAGTATCCGCGTTTCTCCAAAACACCAATACGTATGGCAACTACGCGATGTGTAGTGTTCAACAAGAGCATCAGAGAGGGGCGCATTCGCTGTATGAGGGAGTTACGGATGACACGTGGGATTATATAAGAAACTAACACAGGCCAATATGTGTAATCTCCAGTAATCGAGTGCGCCCCTCTCTGATGCTCTTGTTGAACACTACTCATCGCGTTACTGTCATGTGTATTGTTACAATTGAGGAATTCGATAGATGAAATGGGCGAGTTAGGGTATATTCCCAGGATAGAAAGAGTCTGTGTGACAAGCATCACTTCTTCATTGGGCTCTAGACAACACCGCCACTATGTACAACTACGTGTGTTGATAAGCGCTGTGAAACGAACACAGTCCTTTAGTGTGATCAGTTGGGAAGTCTATACGTGGCTGTATCATCATCATTGCAACAATGACCATCCCAGACAGAAGAGTGACGACAATCTCCATGTCATAAGATACTTGCATTTCATCATCCAGTCCTTCGGCGCGTAATGCTTCAACTTGCTGATCAGCAGTCATATCCATGTTGCTTATCACTTCCTGGAACTAATCAACGGAATGAAACACTACTCTTAGGGTTTGAATCTAATCCACTTCCTGGAGATCGGTGTTCAATGACTGAGCATCAGTAATCCTAAATTGACATGCTATTCGCAATACTCACATCACCTGTTGTATGGTATTATCAATACCGCGCTGATTACCACACGCTATCCCGACATCAGTCAAACGAGAAATAATCGCCTTCGTATCTCGATTCCCTTCTTGTACACACCATTGATACGTGCCTTCAGGAACGGAGAACCCGATTCCAACTGTAGGGAGCAATTCTATTCTACGGATAACAATCGTATAGTAATATCACTCTTTCTCACCTTCTTAAACTTGGCAAGAGGGTAATCAGTTCCACTTGCCACGTCTTTCTCCCATTATGGAATTAACTGATACAGGAGACGCTTTCTATCCTCTTTACTACGCTTTCTGTAGTCTGTGTGTCACCAGATATAATCAGAAAGACCTGGATACTCCCTCAAGCGTCTTTCGATGAACTTGTTGTATTCAATGTTGTTCGTTCCAACAGAGACTGATATCACTAGTGTGAATCCTAAGAGTGAACACAATTAGAGATTCATACCATTGCCAAGGAATCAGCATGAAACAGTGCTTTGAATTGCTTAATTGTATCAGAGTCTCATACAAAGAGTCAGACAATCCACATTCATCCAAAATGGTGGGTCTGGTATGAATTAGTGCACAGCTGTCGAGAAGAGTGCCATTTTCGTATCTGACGGTGATGTGTCACTCATTTTAGTGCCGATCGGCAGGGCATTGCATGATGTGACGCTGGTCATTTTTTGGAGACCGTCTCTGTTACGTTGCAATAACTGGGACATGCTGAGAGTCACACGTAGAGGGCATATTCTATCCTTAACGGAGAAGGGTGAATTGACGACTTGTTTCCTCGCCCTGTGGGAAGCGTCCATCTGTACTGCATTGAGTCTGCTGCACACAGAAGTGAAGTATTCTCTCAGTCTGGGAGGATCTCATTATTGCATGTGACTTCGATGAGTTTCGTTCGTGAGTATGGGTTCTATACAGAAGGTCTATTACACACGTGGTACTGAAATGATGTGAAATGGGTAGTAGTGTTTGTTGCAAACAGCCACGGACAGTCCACGTCAATGAACCCCACTGACACTTTTGTTACACGCATATCTTTACCATTAGGTATGCAGGATGCGAGAGAGACGATGATCAGGATGCAACAAGGGGATAGCGAACGCATTCCTCACATGATGAATGGTATGACCAATAGCAAGAAAGAACAGGAACCGAAGCAGTCCATATCGCACACTGATGATTGGACATGATTACATGGGAAGAGCAGACATCCTAAATCATCTGCCAGCAGTAGTACAGCTACGAGAAGGTGTATAGGACCCTGAACGGCTTATCCAAGATCACATCCACCATCAAGACAACCCCATAGGGGCACAGCTACAATACACACGATGAGCAGAATTGGATTTGGGTATTCAATCATGAAGGAAAGCAGGATGATCATCATCATCTTCATTCACTAACCATGCATCCTCTTCTAACCGTCTGTGGACTATACTGACACTAGCCATTCAATTTCATGGATATGGAGCAAGGTAAGAGAGGATTAGGTGCATTTCCCTCATGATGGGGTTTGTGGGCATAGCTTCCCCTCAAAGCCGCTTCTCTAGTGACAATCCGTCCAGCATAAGCAGCGTTCAATCACATTGAGGCAATGACCATCCGATGCTGTATTGAGAGAATCAAGCAAATCAGTCACCGCCGATTCGTGGCACATACATCACCGAAGAAGGATCAATCAGCAGATGAACTGTATCTTCCAATTTGAGGGCAAATGATGACAATCTTCTTCGGTAGTGCTGTTCTAGCAGTAATACTGTAGCTCCGATACTTACAACCATCTCATATATGTGCAGAGAGGAGTACATCCATCGAATCGTTCAACCCCGCAAATTACAGAATGGTAGCTATTCATCAGGTCTCACTTCTATCGCCACTATACCAGCCCATGCACACCATGTTCATCGTAGTAAAACCTCGCAGAACGAATATGAAGACATTTCACCGTCATTACTGCGACGCGCAGGAAGCACACCTCACGGGCACCCTCTTGACCCAACGTTCTGCAATCTGGACTAACCGGATTCAATCAGAAGGGGGTAGACAGCTAATCCATTATCCTCGAGGAAATAAGAGATACGGGTCTTCTTGAATCCATTCTAAGGACATGCACGCAGCAGTAATGGTACTGACTATGGGAAATATGAGATTGACTTCCTACGCGTAATACCGAGAATGGAGGGAAACAAACTTGCGTATGGATCATGAACGGAGGCCTTCAGTTCATTTCAGTACGTCGCCAGCCTTGGGGTCACCCATCATTGACAACCTCCCCTCTCGGGGGACCCTATCGGGGGCATACATAGTTGGACAACACATAGTATAGTTTCCCTTCCAAGAAACAGATCAATATATTCAATATTGATAGAGAAATCGGGGAATGAAAATCGCGGGAATCCTAAATAGTGATAACTATATGGAATTCTCGCTCAGAGTGAACAACTGGGATGGATCGATTGGAGGAAGCGATATGCGCATTCGGCGTATCATGTGTAGTTGAAGCAAATCGTAGCATCGATTGTCGAGGAGAAGGATGCTGGGGCCAGACACACCATCGCCATGCAAGTGGTTCCCTATCTTTCTCGCATGAATCCGCTTCCAAACACCGTTGAAGTGATGGAGATCCTCAATCCTCTTGCTGTTTGTGTGGGACGGGAGTTGTGATGGAGTAGAGCGCTCTCGCTCGGGATGTGGCGTCAGAGCAATTTGAGTTGGCCAAGGAAGACTTGCTGATCTTGATTTCCGTCGTGCCTGTCGTGAAGAACAGTTTTCTCGAGTTCTTCCAATCTACCTATCCGCTGCTTGTGAAGTGCTTTTACTGTAGCGGGGCTGTACGAAGCGGGTTGTGTGGATTCCTCTCTAGGGCGTGCAGGAGCGAACCAAGCAACTCATCAAGACAGTACTCATGGAAACGACGTCGGTGTCCATGGTTTGCAGCTTTCTGTATGTCCTCGTGAATGAAGACTTGTCAAGTACGTGCAACGTCAGAAATGGACTGTAGATAACAGCCCCATCGTGTTCGCGCTGGAGCTCATGAAGGAGCTGTTTCCCAGCCATTCGCTGTCGAGAAAGGACCTGTGGTCGCTCATCCGCTTCCTCGAGTTCATTCCCTACATGGCGTCCTACAGGAGTTTGACGGAGGCGCAGAAGCAGGAGGGAAAAGACCTTCTTCAAGGGATGCTCGAGCAAACGCAGTCGATGGATCCCTCTACCCTAAATAGCACAATCGAACGAGAAGAGACTCCGGAGGAGAGTCATCCCGAGCCCATTCTTGTTGCTCCCGTAGTCAACGAAGAACCTCCAAAACCAGTCGTACTGCCTGCGGGTGACAAGAAGGAAGAAGAGAAGCCGTTGTCTGTCGGTGATGCTTGGCAATCCGTCATGTCTGTCATGAATAAGGTAGCACACTCTCCGATTACGAGGCGCATTCTCTACGCTCTGTTTTACATGCTGGTGACCGTCATTCTCCTCTTCAACGTGTTCATCTTAATCAGCCTTCTCCGTTCGACCGCTCCCGTGAACACGGTTCACTGTGCCCCCACCGTCAGTACGGGCTATCGCGTGCGCGAGTGGTTTGACGTTACGGTGACGCGCATGAAGGACACGTGGAAGAAATGGAGAGTGTCTGAAACGCCCTCTCCTGAGGTGAGTGTGTCGAACCTGACGTGTTTTCCTTGTCCGGAGTGTAAGTGTGAGAAGTGTGTGGAGTGTGTGGAGTGCAAGCCGTGTGACAAGTGTCCAGAGTGTGAGAAGTGCAAACCGTGTGAGAAGTGTGAAACATGTGAGAAGTGTGAGAAGTGCCCCAAATGCGAGACATGCGAACCACACACCCCACCCGAACTCCTCACTGCAAAACTAGAACTCGAGAGAATAAAGAAGGAGCTGGAAGCATACAAGCTCAAACTCAAGGAGGCGGAAGAAAAGACGAACCAACAACTCGCCGTGTGTATCCGCGAGAACGAATCCAGGAAAGAAGCCGAGGAAAAGAGGAAGAGAGAGGAGGAAGAGAGGAAGAGAGAAGAGGCAGCGGAAGAGGAGAGAAGGAAGAAGGAGGAAGAGGAGGAGGCGTTGAAGGAAAGACTGGCGCGGGAAGCATCGACATTCATGACGACCACGCCCAAACCCAAACCTGCACAGGAAATCATGTATGACAGCTTGTCGAAATGTCTCCTCAACGAGCAAAATCGCGGCATCTTGGAGGACAAGGGAGAGTGTGAGAGCGATAACACGTATTGGTGGATTATCGTCGTTTTATTGTCGTTGTGTAGGATCGAAGCGAATCCCTCATGTGTAGTGAGCGTATCCGTGTTGTGTCTCATTTGGACGTGCTATAAGTGGAGTCATGTTCCTGAGCGAACGTCCGGTTACTATACAAGTGAGGCATCTGTAGCATTCTAGTGCTCTTCCTTGTTGGAACAAACGCAGCCATTAGCACTTCTCCGTGTTCATCTCAGCCAAAACAGCTCCCACCTTCACCGTGTCGTCGGGCTTCGCCAGCTGCTTCACCATATAGCCCGCCTTGTCGCAACGCACATCCATGCAAACCTATTCTCATCACTGCAGTTACTATTCCCACTTTGTCCGTCTCGATGACAGCAACAACGTCATCGAGTTCCACGTGATCGCCCGGTTTCTTCTCCCACTGAACCAAAGTGCCTGCTTTTCACCCAAATCGCGTGCAAATACCCGACTTAATCGATTCGCCCATAGGAGGAACCACAATGTTGAACTTCTCCAAACGGCACGCAGTAGCAGAGTAAAGTCTCTTGCTGCACTGGGACAGGACACGCACCGAACCGGCAAGCTTTAAAACAGAGAACATTCGACGGATAGCTTTGTATGCGTGATTCTCGATTCCACAACCCCAAGTGCCAACAAACAACAAACACGATGCTACTTCTACACAAGTCAAAGGAAGTCGTGGACATTACCTTTCGCGTTGCCGCGCCTCGCTTTCTCCTAGATGTAAGTCATTTCCCGTCAATCCTTACTGTTGTGTTGCTCTCTTGGGAGCAGGCTCTTCTTCTATGCATAACACGAGCTCACTTCACTCACCCGAATCATCCCCCTCATCGTCCCCGTTCATGTCTCGCCTATGGGTTACACCACCGCTCATCCCTAACGTCAGCGACGCCATGTAGTCCACCTTCTCCTTGTTGTAGTTCTACCCTTTATGCGCATCACCACACACCACCTCCTTTATCACTTTGATGATGTTCTCCGGATCGGCGCCGGTGACGTCCAGCGACTGGAACGTGGACTCCACCAACTGGTCGAAATGATGGAGCATCACATTCCACGACAGCGAGCACCCTTTGTTCACGTACTGCGACACTACACACTGAGCCAATCGCAACGCGCATACAGGCCTCGCGCATGTGCCGATTGTTGAGAATCGTCAATCCGCCCATCTCCTCCAAACTCTTGTCCACCATCGACGCCATCATGTCGAACTGCGCCATCCCCGACAGTCCGTCCCCCGCCGTCTCCTCCTCTCCCTCGGTACCATGTGTCCCACTCCCCACCCGTTTTCGCTTCAGACACAGAAGGCTGCTCGGGTTCGCAATTCGCCCCACGAACTTCGCGCCGTAGATCTGGATCGGAATGGAGGGAAATCCGGTGACGTCGACCACCAGCCGCACGAGAGGGAGTTTGGCGGGAGTTTCAGTGGTGTCGTGATTTCCCTCCTCGATCTCCCTCAGAATTCCCTCCATCTCCTCGTCCAGCACGCGCTCCATATCGGTCGTGATGGTGGGCGAGGAGGCGTCCAGCTGTCCGTAGCTGCACAAACGGATGGACCGGAACACAAAGCGACGCATGTTCGGAATCACGATCGGATTCACCTTGAAGTCTCGTTCCTTGATTTCGAGCAGCGCGATCTTCTTCGGCGTCGTTTCCGATTCCGTAAAGGAGGTGATGCACGACGATCCTGGCTGCATCGTGTAGAATTGCTAATGATCATCACGTTAAGATACACTCACTCCCTCGTCGTTCCAGGAAGGATCAATGCAGCATTCATGTTCATGCCCCCAAATCACAAGCTGCAGAAAGCGGGGAAGAAGATCCAAGCGCATCGAGCGAACACTCCTCCCCGAGTCGCAGTTCTGGTGGATAATGAACAGGTGGAACCAGCTGTCGTCGTCGGGAGGCTGGAAAAACGTCACTTGGTGTTGTTCAAACATGCGGGAGAGACGCTCGTCAGGAACGTATCCCATGCCGTAGATAGCAAGTTTCGTGGCTCCCTTCTGGAGGAGAATCGGCTTGATTTGGATGTCCTCAACGCTACATGGAACCGGAGGGGAGACACGTACTTTTCGATTCTAGCGAAATAGTTCACGAGACGGGTGCTGCTGAGAATATCGAGAGCCGAAAGCGCTTCGCCCTCCGCTCCCTAGGAAATGACAAGGACGGAACGGAGTCACTTCTCTCGTCGGGTCGTCGTGGTTGCCGTGAATCGCGAACACGGGAAGCGCGATGTTCAGATTCTCGTCCTCGTAATTCACCGGACTAGGCGATGAGACGCAACAGACTCATCATACAGCACAACCAGCGGAGAGTCGTCCGTCGGCAGATACGTAAAGTCGATATCTCCCGAGCCCAGGCAATACTTGTTCAGCAGCTCGATTGTTTTGTTCAGCGTGTTCCGGGACGGCTTGTTTGCGTCAAACAAATCGCCCCCAAGCAAAAGGAAGTCAACCTACCCATCACGCCCTCTCGCCTCTCCGACATGCATTTCGCGTGCTGTCTTCAATATGTACTCGAACGCCTCAAACGTATCGTTCCCGACGACGGGATCGGTTTCTCTACGCCTCACGCGGCTTGGATTCGATCACCTATATCCCAGATGGTTGTCGGTCGCGACGAGAATACGGAACGTGCTCGCACCGTCGGTGTCCATCAAAAGAGTGATGGGAATGGGCGGGAATCTTCGCAACAAACAACAGCTAAAGAAAACAAAACTACCTAGAACTCTCCAGCAGGTAGGACTTCATAGAGCCACACAGGCGAGACGCCTCTTCCATACACTTTGAAATGCTCTAGTCCTCACCATCTCGCGATCACAAATACCATTGCACAAATCTGGGGAGTCACGGCTCCACCGTGAGACACGTAGGTGATCTCCTACGGATCAGTCCTCGCGCATTCCCTCACCTTGGTCGAATTCAGCATCGCCAGCGTTGTGGAGCACTTGCAGCGCTTCAGCTCGTCGGAAGAGGGGTTCACGATCATCGAGTTGTCCCTCATAACGCTCTAGAATGAAGGAAGGAAACGACAACTACCACGCAGCAGCAGCCGAGCATGCCAAACAGACGAATACCCGCGTCCGTCAGAGCCAGCGACGCGCACATCGTCGCAAGACACAGAGGGTCTGCGTATGAGCGACACCGGCCAACACTCACCTCCATCCACCTCGAGGGCCATGATATATACTTCGACGACAGACTTCGGGAAGGAATCCACGTCCACGCTCGACACGATGATCTTCTCCAGAAGAGACGACAAGGACCGCACTTCTCGGTCCTAGACGGCTAAGCAGAGCGGAGGAAGAGCTACCTGGTTCATCTCTTTGTATGTGTCCTTCATGCAGAAGGGAGCGTATTTGAAATCGCAGAACAGCTTTCCCTTGTCGTTGAACCCGTCGGCCAGGAAGGAGTCTCTGGGGCCCTGGACGCTGCACAGGATCTTCATGTTGCCCAGCTCCACATACGCGCTTCCGCTCGCGTTCTTCACCACTCCCGTGGATATCAAAAGCTCCTTGCTCATCGTGTGACGCCAAAAGCACGCAATTCTGGGAGACGGTGCCACTTCGGGAGTTCCGCAAGCAGGGGGGAAATCGGCCATTCATTAATTGTCAAAGAACTCCTCGATTCTCGACCATATTGTGAAGATTGACAGTCCAGTGGACCTACAATTCTGTTCAATATGGAAGACTATGGTATAGAGGGCTATAAGCTGTTGGATCGGATTGGCGAAGGGACCTACGGCGATGTGTATAAGGCGGAGAGTCTTGTGGATAAGAAAGTGTACGCGATCAAGTTTGTCGGGAATCCTCCGTTTTGGTGATGACTAGATCCGCTTTCGGGAAACCTCGCTGTCAAACGGCGTCAGCTTGTCGACAATCCGAGAGATTCGCTTTCTGAAAAGCACCGACAACAAGAATATTGTGAAACTATTTCGAATTGTCTCGCCCGAGGGTACTTGCTCCCCTTTGTTTGTTATCCTAGTGAACGAATACATGAAGTATTCCGAGTTGAAACCCATATGTATGGTGATGGACTACGTCGATCACGACATGTGGGGCCTTCTCCAGCTTGCCAAGGAGCTCAAGCTAGCTATGTTTGTTTGGAGTGTGTTGTCTTACGCGTAGATACTCTCCGATGCATGTCAAGTGGTACATGTTTCAAATCCTCAGCGCCCTGTCCTACTTGCACAAGAACATGATTCTTCACCGAGACCTGAAGACGTCCAACATCCTGGTGACGAACGATCACGTAATAAAGCTCACCGACTTCGGTCTGGCCAGGAAGCTGAAATACGGTGGGGATCAGCGCTATACGACGATAGTGATGACGCTGTGGTATCGTCCACCGGAACTGCTGCTGGGAGAGAGCCATTACGGGTCGGAGGCGGACATCTGGTCTGCGGGCTGCATTTTTGGTGAATTGTTGGTCGGTTCCCCCATTTTCCCAACACATTCAGACAATGAGGTCCGTTCGCCGCGAGGGGAGTGATCTATAGGCGGAAGAGCTCCATGTCGTTTTCAAGTCTTGCGGAACGCCGGACGATCCTTACATACTCCATCTGTTGCAGTACGCGCTCGCTTGAGGGGTGATCGCTAGAAGCAAGAACATCGAGATGAAGCAGTACCCGCCCAACCTCAAGAACTACCTCATCCAACGCTCCAAGGTCATCGGCATCTGCAACCCGTCGTGGATCACGGACGAAGTCATGGATCTGCTTCTCCAGATGCTCCAAATCTCTCCCTCCAAGCGAAAGACGGCCGACGAAGTTCGTCCCGATTTCTGTCAAATCACGAATAGCTCCTGCAACACCCGTACTTCGACGAGGTGCGCGACCATGCCCCAGATCTCCCTCCATTCGCTCCCTCCATGAACACGCACCGTTTCCAGGTGAAGTCGCAGCATGTGAAGCGAACCGACAGCAGCACCTCAAATCCGCCAGCGAGGAAGAACGGCATGACGATGTTCGATTCGGCGGGCGTGGAGAAGAAGGCGTTGAAGCTGAATATTGGCGCGATCTCGGTTCCGGTTGGCGCGAATGAGGCTGTGAAGGAGGAGAGTGGGAGGGAAGTGGATGTGAAGGAGGAAAAGAGCGGGAGTGCAAAGCAGGAGGTGCGACGATCTCCCTCCAACCATGGTCCGTCCCGCGGGAATCCGCGAGAGCGAAGTCGCAGAAGGTCTCCAGTTCGTCGCAGTCGCTCGCGTGATCGCTCTCGCAGTCGGTCCTACGACAGGCCTCGTGGCGTCCCTCGCAGGCGTTCCCTGTCTCCTCGTCGTCGTTCTCCTTCCGACCGTCGTCGTCGTTCTCTCTCCAATCATCGTTCTCCCTCCAATCATCGTCGTTCTCCCAGTCGAAGAAATCGCTCGCCCAGTCGCCGTCAATCTCCGAGTCGCCGCCGCTCGCCCTCCAACCACCGCAATCGCTCTCCCAGTCGTCGCCGTCGCTCACCCTCCTATCACCGCACTCGCTCACCCTCCAATCGCAGAACGCGCTCGCCCTCCAACCACCGCAACCACTCCCGAAGACCCGACAACCACACCCGCTCACGGAGTCGCGAGCGACAGAGGACGTACCCGAATCGATCCAGGCGCCCCTCCAACGGCAGGGACGACTTCGGTCGAGACCGCCGTTCCCCTAGTTATGACTCGCGTCGTCATAGTTCTCGCCATTAGTTCCTTTATTCCCTCCCGTTTGTTCGACACAAGTTCAACACAAAGTGCAACACATACTCAAAACAAATGTAATCACAAACAAACACAAATCCAACACGCTCTTACAACTGGAGACGAATCATCACAGCATCGGGAGTCTCCTCCTTTCCGCAGTGACACTCGCACGTCGAACTCGTCAAGAAGCAAGAACACTCATCGCCCATATCCTCGTAGATGTAGTTGCCGCTGCAAGGATACTCCGAATACGTGAACGAATACGTCTTGGGCAAGCCGCGCGCCACACGACCCTGGTAGTCCATAATCAACTCAGGATCGAAGAACACGTTGTAAGTATGACCAGCCGGCAGCATCGAACCACTCACGATCAGCTTGTTCTCCGCCACGGACAGACGACCCATAATCTTCGACGCCTCCTCCGCGTACGAGAACACCACGCTGTGGCCCGTCTCGTCCGTGAACACCATCTGGAACGCGGGGTCCAGCTTGATCAGCTTGTTGAACACGAACTCCACGTCCTCGTTCGCGAACACGCGCTGCGCGCCGTTCGCCGGCGTCATCTGAATCAGCGACGGCTCGAAGTTGTGCGCACCCACCTGGAACTGCAGCGTGATTCTCTCCGCGTTGCAGGCCCCGAACGCGTTGCACACGTAACCCGCGGGCAGGAACACGCGCACCTCCACGCCCTCGTCGAAGTACACCGTGTTGCTCAGCGTCAGCTTTCTGCCGCTCGCCTCCACGCGCAGCGCCTCCACGCTCTCGCCGTCCACCGTCATGTACGTCGCGCCCTCGCCCAGCACGATGTCGCGGTCGAACGTGAACGCCACCTTCATCGACACCAGGTCCGTCACCGAACCGTCCTCGGGCACCGTCTGTACCACGGACGGCGCCGTGATCATCGTCGCGTCGCTCGTCACGATGAACGACACCTTGTCGCTCTCGCGCACCGCCGGCATCGGGAAACGGGTCTCCACGTCCACGAAGGCGCCCATCGGCACCACCACCGTGTACTCCTTGCCGGGCTGCAGCTTGCTCGCCGGACGCACGATCGCCTTGTTGCCCTTCGTCACGATGTTCGTCATCACCTGGTCGAACTCGGGGCAGCCCGCGCAGCGCAGGTACACCGGCTGCGTCGTGTGCACGATCGGCAGACGCGCCGTCAGCACGATCTCCGCATTGATCGGCACCACGCCGCTGCGCACGGGGGCGAACTCCACCCAGGCGGGCTCGGGCGCCACCGCCGTCGTGAACTCGAAGGTCTGGTCCGCCAGACGACGCGCCACGGGCGTCATCGCCGAGGCGAAGTCGGGCTCGAAGATGCACAGCGCGTGGTAGTGCGTGGCGCGCTTGAGACCGCTCACCAACACCTTCATCGCGTCCGCCTGCGGGTACACGTACGTGGAGAAGCCGTCGTGCATCATGCGGCCGCGCGAGAAGGAAATCGACTTCTCGATCGGCGCCGCCATGCAGTACACGGAACCGGGCATGTTCACGCTCTCGATCGGGATCTCCACGAAGGAGGCGCCGACGGTAGCGTCCTCGGCAGCGCCCAGCGTCAGCGAAGGCAGCTCGAAGTCCGAGGTGGTGCTGAAGGTCACGCGACCCGACACGGGGGCGAAGTCGCGGTCGTAGCCCTCGCACGCGATGGTGTACTCGGTGTCGGGTTCCAGCGACTTGAACAGGTTCGTCTCCGTCTTGGCGGGCGACACGTGGATGCTCTGCGTCGCCAGCACGCCGGCAGCGTAGTTCGCCTTCAGCGTGCACACCGCCGTGGACTCCACCTCACTCGCCACCAGGAAGCTCACGAAGTTGAAGCCGGCGTCCGCGCGCAGCACGAGACGAGGCTTCTTGCAGTACACCGTCACGCGGTTGCTCTGGTGGCCGTAGAAGCCGTTCAGCACGCCCGCGCGGACCGTCACCGTCACCGCGTTGCCCGTGCACTGCTCCATGCGGAAGGGCAGCGACTCGATGGCGTTGTTCGTCGCGTCGAACACGTCCTCGAACACGTTGCCGTACTGCACCAGGTAGCGCTCGATCTTGAAGTAGTTCTCCATCGGGTGCGTGAACGTGATGAACGACTGCTCGCTCGACAGGCGCTCCGCCACCACCTTGATGCCCGCGCCCTGCGGGAACTTGTAGATCTGCTCCAGGTCCACCGCCGTCACGAACTCGGCGGAGACCGACACGGACGGCACGCCCTCCTCCACCGGCAGCGCGCTCACCGTCTCCAGCGTCAGGCGGTACTGCGTCACGTCGTTGCCCACCGCGAACTCGGCGAAGGGCGTCTCCACAGCGATCGTCGTCTCCTCCATGCCCTCATGGTCCAGCGGCAGCACGTGCAGCACGTACGTCACGGAGGGCGTCACGGAGGGCGTCCAGCACGCCTTAGCACGCGTGTACACGTAGCTGTTCTTGCCCACGGTCGTCGGGTCGATCACGTCGCACACACGGAGGTCCGTGGCGCTCTTGGGCGTGCCGGCACTCGTGGTGAAGGTCAGCGTCGAGGGGAAGGAGTCGCCGAAGGAGTTGGTGAAGACCACGAAGAGCGCGTACTCCGTGTTGGGCTCGAGACCCTCCACGCGCACGGAGCCCTCCATCGCAGGGTACGTCACCACCACAGGAGGCAGCGCCGACGCGGGGAACGTCGACACCGTCATCGACAGCACCTGATCGCCACCGTTGTAGCCCTCGGCGTACGCGACCTCCACGCTGCGCGCCATCACGCGCGTCACCTCCAGCGTCTTGGGCGCCACAGGCACGCCCTTCGCGGTGCGGAACGCGCACATCGCGCACTCCACGTCCATCGGGTAGCTGCTCTCGTCGCAGAAGGCGTTGCTCGTGAAGCTCACGGTATACGCCGCGTCCGACAGCAGGGCGGCCTCCAGCTCCACGATGCGCCCGTTCGTCTTCACCGCCGACGACGAGGTCGCGATTCTGTAGTTGTACTGCGGCATGCGGTCCGAGGTCAGCGCGATCTCGCCGCCGCACGGCTTCACGTCCTTGCTGAACTCCAGCAGCACCGTCGTCTTCGCCGAGCCCGTCGCGCGGAAGCGCACCACGCGCGGCGCCACCGCCTCTCGGCGCAGCACGAACTCGCCCGCCGCCGTCGCGCGACCGAACGGGTCCACCGCCGCGCCCTCGGGCACAGACACCACGGCGTAGCGGTCGTTCTCGTCGAAGAAGCTCACCTTGAAGGCGTAGGCGAAGGCCTCGCCCTTCTCCCAGTCGTGGATCTCGCAGTTCTTGCAGTGGAACATCGCCGGCGTCATGTCCATGTCCATGCCCCAGCTGGCGCTGAACGCGATGTCCTTGATGCCGTCGCCCTCCTTCCACGCGGAGGCGATCATCGGCACAAGACGCTCCGTGGCGTGCCACAGGTGCAGCGGCTCCGAAGCGGCGTTGCCCACGTGGTAGCTGTTGAACGCGACGTTGGCGCCCACCTTGTAGGTCACGCGAGTCAGCGCCACCGTCTCCTGCGCGGTGGTCAGCTGGCACACGCACTCCTTGGTGTTCAGACACAGGTTCGGCACGAAGGCGTAGCCCTCCGTCTCCACCTCCACGTCCTTGCAGTCCATGTCGATGTTCTCCGACGAGGTGATGGTCACCAGACAGCTCTTCTCGCCGCACAGCGCGTCCTCCTGGTAGCGCAGCACCGGCATCATCGGGAACGCCTCGTTCACCATCACGTCCTCCGCCAGGCGGTTGCCCGCGTCGTCGTAGATGCTCTCCGCCTTGAAGTGCACCCAGTACTCGCACGACACCGTGCACTTCGACACCAGGTGCAGCTCGTACACCGTCGTCGTCTCCGTCGCCTCCTTCACCGCCATCGTCGTCAGCTCCACGTTGTCGCTCATGTCAATCGCCTCTCGCGCCAGCTCCGACACGGGACCGTTCGTGAACGTCGCCGTCAGCGTCAGGTCCGCGTCCGCTCTGCCCGAGACCGCCGCGCGCAGCGACGGCTGCGAGTCCTTCATCACCACGTTGAACACCGCCTCGCTGTTGCGGTTGCCCACCGCGTCGCTCACCTGGTTGGCGGCGAACGTCAGCGTGAACGGCACGTAGTCCGTCATCTCCATGTTCTCGAACAGCACGCTCACTAGCCACTTGTAGCCCTCCTCGTACACCGTCAGGTCCACCACCGTCGCCATGCCCAGCTCCGAGGCGGTGACCTCGATCATCTCCTTCGTGATCGGCGTCACGATGAACTGGTCCGCCGCCAGCACGAACTGCGAGGTCATGTTCTGGTGGACGTAGATGGAGGCCGCGTCGAAGGTCATCACGGGTTGCTTGAAGTTGATGGGGATGGTGAACAGCACGGGCAGACACGCGTTCATCACCGCGTCGTGGCACGAGTCCAGCGTCATCGACACCACGCCCGTGTAGCCCTCCACGCGGCTCTCAATGCCCACGAACGACACGACCAGCTGACCGTCCTTCCACTCCTCCGCGTGGTTCAGCACCACGTCGTCGCGCATCACCTTGAAGAAGTCCGACTCCGTCGCCACAGCCTTCGTGAACGTGCACGTCACCGACACGCGGCCCTCGCCGATCGCCGCCGGCACCACGCAGTCCACCGTCGGGTTCACCGTGTCCCACACGCCGTCGATGGTGAACGCCGCGCTCTCGTCGCTCTCGTCGCTGCCGACGATGGCGCCCACGCCCATCGTGAGCGACCACGCGCCCTGGAGGGGCACGCGGATGGTCAGGTCCACCGTCTCGCCGTCGATGGCGATCTGCTCGATCACCACGTTCGTCGCCTCGATCTTCTCCTGGTTCACGCTCAGAATCTTCATGTCGAACACCAGACGGATCTTGTTGTTGCTCAGCGTCGTGCGCGTCAGCATCGACGCTCCGTTGGACGCCGTCAGCACCGCGCCGCCGCTCTGCGACACCATGCCGAACTCGTCGCTGCCCACTCCCGCACCCACGCTCACGCTCAGCACGTCGCCCCTGGCGAACTCCGCCGCGTTCGTCGACGTCACCGTCAGCGTCTGCACCGGCTCCGCGAACTGCGCGTCGCTCGTGAAGGCGATAGCGGCGTCGTTGATCGACGCGGTGATGCGCGAGAAGAAGTCGCCCACAGGCACGATGGGCTTCGAGAACGCCACGGTCAGCGTCACGGGGAAGGCAGAGAAGAAGCGGTCGCCGTTCACGGTCACGGCCGTCACGGTGGCGGGCTGGTTGTCCAGGACCACCACGAAGGTCGTGGGAGCCACGGTGTTGCCAGCGAGGTCCACGAAGGCGGTGGACTCCAGCGCCAGCGTGTACTCAACGAAGGCGGCGGTCGAGGGACGAGGCGTGAAGGTCACGTCGATCACGTTGTTCGCCACGGCGACGTCGTTCAGCTCCAGCACGTCCTCCACCTTGGCGCCCGCGGGCGTCACGACGGCGAACAGCTCCTCGATGGTCGCGGGCGGCATCGCCATCTTGTGGTCGAACACGAACGACACGGTCTTGGTCGTGCGACTCACCAGCGTCGACACGGTCACGGGCGCCACGGGCTCCGCCACGGGCTGCTCCTTGTAGAAGGAGAGCGGCAGCGGCGCGATGATGGGCAGCTCGTTGCCGAACACGTCCTTCACGCCCACCAGGTTCACCATGAAGTCGCCCGTCTCCTCGGGCGCCAGCTCGATCAGGTTCTCGCACGCCTCGCTGTGCGACACGGTCACCGGCACCGTCGTCATCACGTTCTCGGCCGCCAGCACCGTCGGCTTGCTGAAGGAGGCGCACACGACGATGGGCGTCTCCTTGTGGTACTGCGCCGCCGCCAGCTCCACGACGAGCGGCTGCGCGTTGTAGGACACGGTGTAGGTGGTCGCGGGGCTGGAGCGCGAGAACGAGTCCTTGAAGAAGCCGGCGGCGAAGCGCAGCTCCACGGAGCACACGTCGCTCGAGAAGGCCAGGCTGATCACGACCTCGTCGCGCTGCTCCGTCTCGATCGACGCCAGGCACTCCGGCGTCGAGTACTCCAGCAGCGTCAGGTACACGCTCACTTCCGCGGGGATCACCACGTTCACCTTGCCGTTGCTGTTCACGCGGAACACGCGGTCCACGGCGGCCACCTCGCGCTCGTTCACGGACATCGTGGCGTCCACCACGGGCGGCTGGTCGTCCACGTCCAGGAAGAGATAGCGCGCCTCGGAGCTAAGCTCCCACTGCGTCTTCACGAAGTCCTCCTCCAGGTGCAGGAAGCAGCGCGGACCCTCCGTCAGCGTCACGTCGATCACCGCGCAGTTGTTCTCCATGCGCTTCACCGTCGCCGCCGAGCAGGCGCCCTCCGTCGTCAGACCGCCCAGGCCGCGCTCGACGTTCCAGTCGTAGCACACCATCACCGTGCTGTCGCTGTGCGCGGCGAAGCGACTGGGCGACACGCTCATCACCACGGGCTTGCTCTGGTAGGAGCTGAACTGGATGAAGTGCGAGAGCGACATGCCGCCGTAGATGTCCACCGCGGCGTTGTCCATCACGCGGATGAACACGTTGCCCTCCTCCACGTTCTTGCCCGTCATCGTCCAGTGGCACGCGGAGATCTGGCGCGTCACCACGTCCTCGGCGTTCTGCACCACGAAGAACGACGACGTCAGGTTCATATAGTCGCAGTTCGGCGCCGCCGTCAGGTCGATCTCGAACGACGCGGTGTTCACGTACTGCTCCTTGATGAGGTTGCGCACCGTCGACTTGATGGACGGGCCCGAGATGGTGAAGCTGGCGGCGCACGGCGCGCTTCTCGCGCCCACGTTGCCCACCACGTCCTTGTAGTTCTCCACAGCGAACTCGAAGCGGCCCTCCGTGTAGCAGGACATCGTGAAGGTGAAGGCGGTGGAGGAGACCATGTCGATGTCACGCACCACGCACGCCGACGGAGCCCTGATGTTGCTCGGCGTCAGGAAGCGGCACGGCTCGTTGAAGGAGCCCGCGATGGTGATCGTGTTCAGCACCGTGTCCTCCTTCGGGCAGCTCAGCGTCACCTCGGGAGCCACGAAGTCGTAGTCCAGCGTGATCACGTTCGAGCGCAGGTTCCAGTTGTTGTGCAGGTCGTACGAGCAGTGCTCCTTCACGTACAGCGAGAACGAGCCGCGCGTGATCGCCGGCGAGGTGCGCGCCATCGTCACGCCGATCACCACGTTGCTCATGATCGTGCTCTCCGGCAGCACCACGTCCGTCGTCAGACCCTCCGTGTTCTCGAACACGAAACAGCTCTTCGGCATCATGCTCATCAGGTCGCTCACCGTCACCGCCACCTCCACGCGAGACACCTCCGGACCGAACGTCGTCGCGCGCGGCGTCAGCGTCACCGTCGGCGGCGAGGCGTCGATGTAGAAGGCGCGCGTGAAGTTGCTCGAGGGCACGCCCGTCATCTCCACCACGGCGCCGCGCTGGATGGTCACGAACACGTTGCCCTCCTCGTTCAGCGGGCACGCCACCGCGTAGCGGTGCTTGCTCTCCACCACCTCACGACTCACCGCGCACTCCAACGCGTCGTCGTTCTCGTAGGTCACGAACACGTACTCCGCCGCCTCCAGCGCGCCGAACGCCTTCACGTCCGCGAAGTCGATGTTCACGTTGAACTGCTTCTCCTCCTCGCCGCTGATCGTCATGTCGAACGCCGGCTCGGTGGGCGTGTTGTCGAAGGTCACGTGGAACACCACCGGGTTGTTGTGGATGCCCAGCGGGTTGCTGCACACCATCGACGGGATGTGGATCGGCATCGCCTTGTAGCGCTCCTCGGGGAACACCTCGAAGTTGAAGAAGGTAATCACGAACGTCTGCGTGATCACGCCCTCCTCGTCCACCACGCTGCCCGTCTTCTCGATGCGCGCCACGTCGCGGTCGTACTCGAAGGTCGACGGGAAGATGTGCTCGTAGTTCGTGCACAGCCACGTGTATCCGATCGTCACCTGGAACTCCGTCTGCACGTCGCTCGTGTACTCGGGCGCGCTCACCACGATCTCCGCGCCCTTGTTCAGCGCCAGCGGCATCAGCGTGTTCGACGCCGCGTTCGGGTTGCCCGCCTTGTCCGCGAAGCGGCCCTCCGGCACGAAGAACAGGATGCGCGTGCCGTTCACCGGCAGCGGCGTGAACTCGTAGTGGCACACGCTCTCGCCCACGGCCGAGATGGTCACCGTCACGTCCTCCACCGCCAGACCGATCGACTCGCAGCTGAAGGTCGTCTCCGGCTCCGAGATGGTGTACGCGATGTCGATGGCGTTGCCGTAGATGATGCTCGACTCCGTCGCGATGGCGATCGTCGGGATCGTCACGTCCTTCTCGAACACCAGCGGCAGGTTCTGGATGCACTGCTCCGACACGCACTCGTTGCCGTCCTCGTCGCGCAGCACCACGCCCGGCACCACGCTCAGCGTGATCGCCGCCTCCTCGCAGTCGTGCAGCAGGTACGTCACGCGGCTCTTGTCGTCCGTCACGTTGTGCGCGAAGAACTCCACCGCGCAGCGGTCACACGTCACCAGCGCCACCGACTCGTCGAAGTCCACCAGCGGCTCGTCGAAGAAGAGCACCAGCACGGGGTCCTGGTTCCAGTAGAGGCGAGGAACGAACTCCTCCTCCGCGCTCTCCACCGTCTCCACCAGACCCGCCATGCCCACGGGCGGCAAGAAGTCGAACTCCTCGACGGCCGCGGCCTCCGCGTTGGTGTTGCCGTAGCTGTCGCGAATCGCGCCCTCGTCAGCGCCGTAGCTGCAGAAGCCGTGCATGATCGCCAGCGGCAGCGTCGTCGCCACCTCGGGACCCATCACGTAGCCCAGGCTCGCGCAGGAGCCGCTGAAGCGCAGCAGGTCCGCCGGCATGCGGCTGCCCTCGTCGGGCGCGAAGCCCAGGTGGAACACCGCGTCGTACACGGCCTCCTTCGTCACGCGCTCCTTCCAGGGCAGGTCCACGTGCTCCAGCACCTCGATCGACTGGTTGAAGTAGTCCCACACGAGGCCCGCGCTGCGCACCGAGCGCTCCTGTCCGTGCGTGAGGAAGCCGCCGGGGATCACCAGCGTGTTGAAGGCCTCCGCGCACTCGCAGTGCATGCAGCCGCACTCGCCCACGGGCGCCGCGCGGTCGAAGGTCACCACCACCTCGTCCTCGCTGCGCTCCACGGAGACGGCCTCCTCGCCGCCCAGCGTGGGCAGCGTCTCGCTCACCGTCCAGGCGGAGGGCACGGTCATGCGAAGCTGCACCATGCCCGCCTCGTTGGACTTCATCACCTCGAAATGCACGTTCTTCAGCATCGTGTCCAGGTCCGGCGAGGGCGTCGCCGTCACCGGCTCCGACGCCATCTCCGCCGACTCCATGGCGCCGCGCGTGCTGCACAGACCCGCGGGCAGCGTCAGACGGTTCTTCTCCGCCTCCGCGCGGAAGGCGAGCACGAGCTCGGAGGGCTCCTGCTTCAGCACCACGAACTGGTCCACCACCGCCTGCTTCCAGCTCGCGCAGGGCACCGAGGACGCCACGCGCACCGTCTGCAGCAGCAGCGTCGTGTCGAAGTCGAAGGACAGCGCGGGCACGTTGAAGACGGTGAACGCCGTCGCGAAGCGCTCGCTCTCGTAGCTGAACGGCGGCACGATCGTCTGCGTGGTGTACTTGAAGGCGCCCTTCGCGAGGCTCAGACGCATCTCGCCCTCCTCCGAGGGACGCTCCGCCACGATGCACGCCGACGCTCTGCCCTCGAAGTCGGTGGCGTAGACGCCCACGCTCACGGGCGCGTCGTTGAAGGTCAGCGCGATCTTGTCCATGTCCCACTCGATGGTGTACGGCGTCACGAAGCGCAGACACACGCTCACCACGCTCTCAGTCTCCACCGCGTACGTGAAGTCCATCGGACGCTCCATGTACGACACCTGCGGCGACATGGTGAAGCGGTCCTTCTGGCTCGTCTCCCAGTTGCTCTTGTCGATGATCTTGCTCAGCATGTGGTAGTAGGAGTTCGTGTACGTCTCGAAGTTCTCCTGCTTGATCGCCATGTAGTTCACGCCGCGCGGGATCGGCTGCGCCTGCGTGCCCAGCGCCACGCTGTAGTACGTCAGCTCGTCGGGCAGCGCCGAGTACTCCGCCGTGATCTCCATGTACGTGGAGTTGCGCGGCGCCCACTCGCTGGAGGACCAGTACACGCCGAAGATGAACTGGATGTCCGTCGAGTCGTAACGCGAGTCCAGGTCGTGCTGGTCCGTCGCGTACACGAACAGGTTGTCCTGGAAGTCCAGCAGGAAGCCGTGCTTCTCGTAGTTGAACGAGTACTCCGTGTCCACCACGCGCGGGATGCTGCGGTCCAGCGAGTACGTCATGCCCTGGTACGTCCACTTCTGCACCGTGCCCGCCTCCACGTCGCTCTTCGGCGTCCAGCTGATGCAGCCATCGGAGCCGTGGTCCACGAAGAAGCCCAGGTCGTTGATGTATACCCAGCCCTCGTCCGTGAAGAAGATCTTATCCCACGTGTACACCTTACGCAGCGGCACGAAGTCGAACTCGGGGTAGTAGTACGAGTTCACGCGCGTCACCAGAATATCGCCCGGCACGAACTTGGGGTCGTACGCGAACTTGAACTCCGTGGTCAAGAACTCCACCGTGAACGAGCCCTCGCACGTCACCTTCGACGCGTCGAAGACGATGGTGTGGTGGTCGATCGAGTTGACGGTCGCGGACACGTGCAGGTTGCCGTTCACGCTCGCGGTGCTCAGCTCCACCAGGTAGTCCGACGACACGGCCTGCGAGAAGTCGCACGAGTCCAGCGGAATGGGGCTCGGCGTGTCGAACTCCAGCGTGAACACGGGCTCCTTCATCACGTACACGCCCTGCTTCAGGTTCGCCGAGAAGTCGCTCTTCAGCGACACCACCAGCGACATCTTCGAGACAAAGATCGTGACCGGCTCGGACATGGCGATCGGCTGCTGCGAGGGCGCCACCACCACCGCCGGGTCCACGTTCACGGACAGGTTGTCGTTGTCGCCGCTGATGCACAGCGTCGACTCAATGCTCAGGAACTGGCCCATGGGGTTGGTGTGGACCGTCGTCGTCTCCTCCACGGGCAGTCCGAAGGACGAGGCGACGGTCAGCGGCTTGCTCTCCTCGCCCAGCTGCACCACGGGCGCGTTGAAGACCACCTCCACCTCCGTGCAGCCGGGGGTGCTGAACTTGTAGGAAATGCTGTAGCTGGGCACCACCTCCTTCACCACCATCGCGGAGCGCGGCGCGGGGTAGGCGGCGACCGTGCAGGAATCGGGAGTGTATCCGACGAACTTCAGCGACGCGGGCTTCTCCTCGTCCACCAGCTTGCCCGTCAGCGTCGCCACGCCGTCCTCGACCGCCACCGCCAGCACGTCCACGTTCACGCCGCTGAAGGACGACGTGTCGACCATGCACTCGTTCTGGAGGAGAGCCGAGACGTCGTACTGGAACACGGCGTCGCGCACGAACACGGTGTTGTGCGCGGGCCACAGCGAGATGGGCTCGCCCGCCGGCACGGTGCTCTTCACCACGATGGACACCTCCTTCTCCACGTTACGCTTGGATCCCCAGTACGCGCGGATCACGCCCTCCTTCACGCGGAAGGTGCTGGCGCTCACGGCAGCGGGATCATTCACGAAGACGGTCACGAGGTACGCGTCCACGGTGCTCGTCACGGAGAGGACGGTCACGCAGGGAGGGAACACGGCGATATCGTCCACGGAAGCGACATGCTGAAGCACGGTCTGGCCTCCGGCAATGCGGATCACGGCGTAGTCGGGAGAGGCCGAGAGCTTCTCGATCTCGCCGGACACGTTCACGTTCTCGTAGATGAAGTCATCTAGGCGTAAGGGGAGAAGAGGAGGGCGCACAGGAAACGGAGGCGGAGTACTCCTCGGAGAGAGCGTCTCCACTCTTGAAGGCGCCGGGGCCCAGCACCAGCGTCAGCTGACCCATGGTGTTGTCCACGACTCCCGCCCTGATGACAAACGTTTCGCTCGCTCCCGTCGTCGGAGAGATGGAGACGAAGTTCGGAACGAAAACTCTATCTATACTCGCTAAAGCAACCGGTTCGGAAAAGGTGCAGGTGAAGGCCACTTCAGGAGAATATACAGACATGCTTGGCACTTCGCACTGCACCGAAAATGCAGAAACCGTTATGCTAAGGAACAATGCAACAATTAGAGTCTAGGAGGTGAGAACGACGCCGCACGGCCAGCAAGTCCTACAGAAAGCATAGCACTCTTCAATAATTGTTCCAATCTTAGTTTTCTGGAAGAAATCGAAACAAAACCAGTGAAGCGGGAAGAGTCGGGTCGTCGCGGCTCCTTTCAAAATCCCCGCGGGTCGTGCGCCACAAGTGCGTTCGTTATTCAGAGAGTGAGAATAGAGAGAGGAAATGTTCCGTGCAGTCTTTGACAAAGAATGAGAATAACGAAACGCAGCAAAGAATGAGAATTGAGAGATTGAACATAGAATGAGAATGAGGAGGTCGAACAAAGAAGGAGAATAAAAGGATAACACACACCCTACTTCTTCGGCTTGGACGACTTGCCACGATTCTACCCATCAACCTCAAAACGCATACCCACCGTGTAAGGATTCTCCGACACGCGCACATAAATGCGAATCGGCACGCCGTTCAAATCGAATTCCTCCTGGAGACAGGAGCTGAGGAAACGCAGATAGGTCTTATCGATTTCCTTCGAGTTGCTAAAGAGAACAAAGCTAGGGGGACGCGCCTTCGTCTGGGTGAGATACTTCAGCTTCACCTCCTTCCCCGCACTCGTGCGTGGCGGCGGGTGGCGGAACGTCACCGCGTCCAACCACCGGTTCAGCAGACCCGTGGAGATGCGCGTTCGCCATCGATCGAACACGGTCAGCGCCAGCGGGAACACGGCATCCGTACCTCGTCCGTAGAGCGCAGAGACGACGATCGAAGGCACGTGGCCCGCCTACACCATCATCATCCGCCATCATTCCCACCAAGGGAACGTAGTGATTCATGTACGTCACGAGCTGCTTCTTGGCAGCCGCCGTCGACTGCATCACATCGCTCTTGTTCAGCACCACGAAGAGTCCGCGTCCCTTGTCCAACACCTACTCTCAACCCTGACGAAAACACCCACTTCTTTCGCCAGCGCCAAATCGTGCTTGGTCAGAATGCGACTGCCGTCCAGGATCAGCGCCACCACGTGGGAGTACTGCAGCTGCTTGTGCGCGTGGTAGATGCTCAGCGAGTTCAGCGACGGCGGCAGCACGCCGTCCGCCTTCGGGATGCCCGGCGTGTCCACCACGCGGATCCTGCGGCCCTTGTACTCCACCTCGCTGCTCACCGTGTCACGTGTCAGGCCAGGGATGCTGCCCGTGATGAAACGGTCCTTCTTCAGCAGCGTGTTTAGGAGGGTGGATTTCCCGCTGTTTGGGATCCCAAGGATGGTGAGCTGCAGGATCTCGTTGTCGCGGTCCGGCGTGTCCTGCGTGTGAATGGGATGGTTTGGACGTACCACGGGGACGTTGGTGGCGATTTCGTAGGGTTGCTCGTCATCCTCCGTTTTCCTCTCCTTTTGCAACTGCGCGTAGCACTCGCGGTCCGCCTTCTTGTTCAGGTTGATCAAATCGCCGAAGGGCTTCAGCACCTCGAACATGTCCACCAGACCCTCGTTGTGCTCTGCAGACACGCCGATCGGCTCTCCAAAGCCCAGTGCGTACGTCTCAGCGCGCAGCTCTTCCCACGCGGGACAGTTGCCCTCCGCATCCGTGTGGGAGAAGATGCCTTCCGTCTACGCGTGATGCAGTTATGATAGACGCACTTTGTTGACAACTGTGATGATGGGAAGATGACGGAGGTCGCGTTTAGAGCGCAGCCAGCTAGAAATGAGAGGGAAGGGAAGGGAGGACGCGGCAATGGCCTGATCTTGCGTAGTGACGCCGACCTTTCCATCGATGAGGAAGAAGACGACATCGGCCTTCTCGACGGCGTATTCGGTTTGTTTGTTGATTTGCTGTTCAATTCTGCGTGTGAATATAAGGAGGGTGAGAGTACAAGCTGATCTTCCCGTCATCACACACATAGCCGCCCGTGTCGATCAGCGTGAATTCCAGGCCAGAAATGTGTCCCTTCCCCTCTCGTCGATCGCGCGTCGTTCCCTCCACGTGACTCACGAGCGCTTCTCTTCTTCCCACGAGACGGTTGAAGAGCGTTGACTTGCCGACATTGGTTCGGCCCACCAACGCGACGGAGAATTGTTTCAGCTGGATTACCTTGGATTCCTTGGCGCGCTTCTCCTTCTTCTTCTTGATGCTGTGAATTACGTTATGAATGAATTGGAAACTCAATTTTCATAAACTCCCTGTGATTCGTTGCGAATTCCCGCTTGAAACCCACACAGGAGGAAAACTCCCTCCCAAATGGCGTCCTCGTCGTGACCATCTCTGACGAATACACATAGACCGGAAAGGCACGCAACAGGGATGATGCACTTGGAAGCGCTTTCCCTCCTCCAAGAAGTCGCAAATGCGGTGTACGCGCACACTGGGACACGAGTCGGCAGTCCCTTCCGAGGAGTCTCCGTGTACACAACATGTCTGAAAGAAACACACGAGTTATTCACTCTACGCTTCGCTCTCGCGTCAGCAACTGGCTTCACCAATGGCTCCCACTCCTGGAACTGGAAGCCCCTTCCCATCATAGACTTTAACATCATCGTCTCAGTCTCCCTTATCGATTTGTCCTTGTCCAAGAACGACTTGAACGCTGGATTACCCTCGTTTCCCGTGCAATCGCCATTCTTCTTCTCCTTGTGGTTGAGAATCTCCCGCGTGAATGTGTCGAACTGACTCTTCACGTCCTTTACGTGTCGCATCGCCTCGTTATCCACCTCCCTATACCTCATTGCCGCATTCCACTTCCACTTCTCGTCGCTCGTCTCCACCATGTAGCCGTCGATCAGCACTCTGAATACGAACCCTGTGCATTAGTGCGGAGGTCCACTCTCACCATCGTTCCGAAGATGCTCGATTAGCTCCAAATCGTCATATCCTCTCGAGACGAAGTGCTCGTCGTAGAGGATATCGTACGAGTTGTGTCGGCGCATAAAAACGCTAGGCGTGAAGCGATGCGCACAGAATCACTAAGTCGTGTCCGCTTCCATGCACTCCATCGTCTTCAAATAGAAGTCCTTCGACGATGTCTCCATCACCGTTTTCTACACTGAATCCACCTCGGAACGAGTACCAGCATCGCCAATTCCGTCGGATAGCACTTCTTCGCATCCAAACACCCCTTCACCGTAGAGAAGCCGACAGCGCTGTCCTCGCCTCTCACTACGGGGATAGTGACCAGATTAATGGGCTCGTAGAGAAGACTCACGGGAGCACTTCGCAACCGTTCGTAGAGCGTTGCTACTTGTCATTTCAATCAAAAGCACGCACACGACGGAAGCATGGTCGATTCGATCATAACGAAGTGCGTCGTGAACACGGTCGAAATGGCAATGTTCTTGAGCATGTTCTCTGGGAAAACGGTGGCGTAGAAGGGAGAGTACACGACGGAAAGGGTCACTTTGGTGGAGAAGAGCGGGTTCTTCACCAGTTCAACGATTTTGGCACGGGACTCGGGACCCGAACTCGCAAACACGCACGCGTTGATCGGTCTACGCATGAAACCAAGGGAAGGATCCAACCCCTTCCAGTAGTTGCTCAGCTTCACGATCCGATCCACGTGCGAAAGACTACACTCGAGGGAAGCGAACAGGCATACCGAAGAACGGTCGTCAGCGCAATGTCGTAAGGGAAGGCGTCGTTGTGGATGACTACCCTTCAGATCGACAACGAAGCGTACAGCCCGTGGGACGCACATAGCTCTCCTCGACACCGTTCACGTAGGTGCGGATTGTCGCCGTGGACTGCAAGAGCGACGGCACGTCGATGGATTCGACAGTCTCCTTCTCGCTCACGCGATTCTCCTTCTTGGCGACGTCAAGAACCGCCTTGCGAATGAACAGCGGAACGGAAGACGGCGAAAGACTCTTCTCCTGCTCCACGTCCGGTCCGATGTGAATCTCGACGGGTCCGGCGCCGGATTGCGACATCAGCGACACACCGCTCGTCTTGGACGCGATACTGGACTCGCTGTCCACGGCCTGTGAAACGGTGGTGACCATGGAGGAGAGTTTGGACAGATACTTCTACGCCTCAGGCAGATTGCGGGGAGGGCAACGTTTTCGGGAAGTGTGTGCAACGATATGTTCAAAAACACGACGATGGACAGAACCATCACCCTACGCGCATGACCATTCGCAGCCAGCCCGACGTGTCCATCAAGAGATTTGCGACGGAGTAGCCGGTTCCTCTCAGATTTGCCATCGGAAGCGCTCCAAGTAGTTTGATTAAGAGAGAAAGAGACACACTTCGGTTTGAAACGGGGGTGTCCGCATTGGATAATCGAGCGCCTATCCAATTGGGGGCCAAATCATGGAATGGACCCGTGATCGTGCCAGTCGATTGCCGTATTATTTGAATAGTGACGATGGCTATGAAGCAGATAGTTGCTTTTCTTTGCTTAGTTGCGTTTGCTTGTGCCTCCTGCAGCGCAGACGACCGCACTTGTGAAGACCCCATTGTGTTTGAAGAACGTGGATTCCCTCTCGAAAGGAGCGTTATCCGTAGGTGCCAAGGACTTCTACGTGGTGGGCTCGTATCCCCAGAACGGTCAGGTCGCTGTTCCGTTAGATGTCACGCTGAAACTGCAATTCAACGACATCGTTTCCAAGGCGCAGGGCCTGGATTCGTTCTTCTTCCTTTTAAACCAATTCACCGGAGTTACTTCGTCGATTCCCGCCTCCTGCATACGATCCGTCGATGACTACATCCTCCAGTTCAACGTGATCGACTGCTTCGGCGACGTCCTCGAGGCGAACACGGCCTACGTGCTTTTCATTTCACAGAGAATGGGCGAAGGAGAGATCCAGACCCTCTCCAGCATCAAGGGCGTGGCCGTCAACGAGAAGGCCTTCGGTCTCACGATGAAGAACCTCGTCTTCCGCACCGTGGACAGTATGCTTGCGCTCACGGACTGACGCCTAGACGTGCGTGCCGACGTCGTTCCCGAGAAGTGCGTTCCCGCGTTCAACCAGAGGGATGTCGCGCTGAAGCCCTACATCACCATCGCCTTCAGCTCGCGAGTGCACATTGGCAGCGGGAAGATCGAGATCCGCTCCAAGACCAACCACCCCGACGCCAGCGTCACGGTCGACGTGAAGGACGCGAATCACGTGGTGCTGAGCTCCGACGAAATGGGTCTCTCCATCTTCGACATTTCGCTGATGGGCAACGAGGAGTACCAGGTGCTCTTCCCCGCGGGCGTGGTGCTGAGCGCCAGCGGCACCAAGTGCGGCACCACCGACGCCTTCATCTTCACCACCAAGACGGGTGCGCGCTGCTGTGTGACGCTCACGCGTAGACGACGAGAAGCCGTTCATCCTGATGATCTCGCCCAAGAACTACAAGCTCAACGTGCCGGCGAACACGCAGATCCGCATCGCCTTCAGCGAGAACGTGCGTCCCAACAGCGGCGCCATCCAGTTCCGCAACGAGAAGCAGAACGTGGTGGTGAACGTGCAGAGCGCCGAGGTGCGCTGCGAGAAGGACGTGTGCTCGATCAAGCCCGCGACGGACTTCGAGCCCGGCGTGTATGACATGACGTTCAACGAGTTCGCGTTCGTGGACTACTCCGGCAACACGCTGCAGGCGGGAGTGGAGTCGCACGTGTTCTCTGTGTCGGACGCGCAGTGCGGTCTGAGCTACGTGAATGTGGACGCCAATGCCGAGTGCTATTGCCAGAGTGTCGAGAACCAGTGCCAGTGTCAGTGTGGAGAGACGTATTTCGTTAAAGACTATTAGTATGGCGTGTTTCCAACAGACACGTGAGATCCAACTAGCGCCTCCCTTTGCCATGCTGTCGCGTGACGCGCGGTACAGTTCTTCGAAGGCAGACGATAAATCGGTGGTCGTCTTTGGAGCACCGTAAAAGCGCAGCATTAGGCGAACCACGACCTCGAATGCGTGTTTCACCTCCTCCCCTAGCTCCGTGCGCAGGAGCTGGATCAGCAGCTTCTTCCGCTGAGCGACATTTCTGTATGGGAGTGAAAGGGGAAGGGACGTACTTGGGACAGGCGATGCCTCTCTTCTCGATTTCGGCTTTCATGCTGGAATTAAGAAGAGAGTAGTTGCGGTCCACAATCTCCTGCGGGGAGTAGAAGAGCTGCGTGTAGCCGCTGGTTTTCTCTAGGGTGTGAGTTGAAGGGATGGCAGTTACGCTCGCATCGGATGTGGAACAGAATGATCGTCTCCAGCTGATTGACCAATGCGCTGCGCGAGCGATGCTCGAACGCGCCCTCGTACTCCTTGATCGCGGCGATCAGCGCCTTCTTCGTCATGCAGGGAGGGAAGTTGTTCGCCAGGTAATCTTCGTCCTCCATGTCCGCCAAGGGGTTCTCCTTCTTCATCAGGAGGTAGATGAGGGTGGACTGGGTAGGGTTAAGAAGGGGGTAGGGGTGGGGGTGGGTGGATATTAAACGGACTTGTATAAATCGTACATCTGCTCCAGCACGGGCATTTCGAAGGAGTCCATCGTGTAGGTGAGGCCTAGGTATGATGGTAGGAGCGAGGGTTGTACCCACGCTGGACATGCGTTTGATCATGTGCTCACACCACGCCTTGTGGACGAGTGCGCGGAGTTCGTCGTCAGTGTAGGGGCAGGAATAGTCTAGGAGGAAGGGGGATGGCGGTGATGTACCTTCTTTGGAAAAGGGGAGGACGGGCGGGTCCGAGTTCTTTCTCTCTATGGATTCCTTCCTCTTGTGGTGCTTCCGCTCCCCTCGCTTCGTCTTCTTTCGTTCGGGGCTAATCCTAACTCGGGTGGAAGGATGGATTACGGCTGGTTCTTGAGTGTAATGAGTTGAAGGCGCAACGCTTCGTTGTATAGTTGCTCGGGGGAGAGCTAGTTGTGAAAGGAGGGGATGGAGGCGACCTTTTCGATTACGCTGGGCTTGCGGGGGAAGGTCAGGATGACAGGGCTCTGGGGGTTAGGGAAGGAGCCGGGTTGTACGGTTTCTTGGTAATCCACGGCGGAGGGGACGTAATCGAAGGATACGCGGCGGTTTTGGGGGTGG
>ERZ1106948.168-NODE-168-length-32821-cov-32.208539_pt1 | contig 32821 bp, 55 predicted proteins | sample MGYA00403673_ERZ1106948 | MGnify/ENA primary metagenome ERZ1106948 (study PRJEB35170, sample SAMEA104062409) | human gut metagenome | biome: human gut; feature: human-associated habitat; material: faeces | place: Denmark | collected 2012-05-07 ...
GGGCACCTCGTTCATCTTGTAGAACCACTGCGACTGCGGCGCCACGGACCACTGCACGTCCACGATGCGGTCAGCGGACAAGCCGAGCTTGTTGTCCATCTTGGCACGAACGATGGTGTCGTACTCGTTGTTGAGCAGCATCGCGTTCACGTACAGGAAGGACTGGCTCTGCCAGTAGCCCATCGACGAGCCCATGTCGATCTCGTACTTGGCGCCGGTGAGGCAGAGCACCGAGGTCCAGTCCTCGTAGCTAGTCTGACCCGCGTTGTACGCCACACTCAGCACCACCTGCTGCGTCGCCATGTCCTTGATCGAGAAGGTTTCGTAGTACGCGCTGTACTTGTACGTGCGCAGAATGGTCGTCAGCGTGCCCGCGCACGTCGTCACCTCCATCGTGAACGTGCCGGTCACCGTCCGTTCACCCATCGCCACCGACATGGTGAACACTGTGCTCGCGAGCGCAGTGGTCGCCTTGCCGTGCACAGTGCAGGTCGCCGCGTCGAGCATCATTCCGCTGGGCAGCGCGGGCTGGACAGTGCACGCCGTGAACTCCCCGATGGTGGGCTTGATCTCGGCCTCGTCGTAGTACGCGTAGAAGGAGTAGGAGGCGGGCGAGAACTCCATGTTCTGCGGAGCTACCACCACGCAGACGGCGGGCTGGAACTCGTAGAGCGAGGCGGTCATGCCCGCGTTCGGCACGTTCAGTCGGTAGGAGCGGTAGGTCGCGGCGCTGAAGTAGCTGTTGAACATCCTGTACGTGTTCGCCGTGTAGACCATGCCGCTCGCGCCGATGACGGTGGTCCAGGAGGAGGACGCGGAGTCCGCAGCTCCCTGGAAGGTGAAGGTGCCGGGCGTGTTGGTGGGCGACGAGTAGGGCCACACGCGCAGACCGTTGATGAAGGGACGCGGACCGCCCATCTCGAAGGACACCACCGCGGGCAGCTGCGTGCTCATGATGTTCGCGCCGGAGGACTTGCCGTAGTCAAAGATATACTCCGACAAGCCCGGGGCGGCAGAAAAGATCGTCACGGGGTAGGGGTAGATGTAGCACTTGTCGGCCTCCGAGTTCCTCACCGAAGACGCCATCACGGCCATGTACGCGTCGAACTCCATGGCATTCTCGGTGGCGGCGGGGAAGTGGAGCTCCACCGCAAGAATGGCGTTGGCGCCCTCGACCTCGTTGGCAGGACGAATCACGCCGCGGTAATCGTAGGAATCGTAGGATCCGGTGGAAGCAGTGCTAGGAGTCACGGAGTCGGAAGGCATGTTGTCGCGGAACACCTCGACGCCGTTGACGTAGGCGATAAGACCGTAGCGGTAGTTCAGCTCCAATTCGTACGCGGCCAGACCCGCGACGCTCGTGAAGTGCTTGCGGAAGTACTGCGTGCCCGACACAGCAGCGATCTCAGAGCCGAGCGTCACGTCGCTCCAAGCGTTGTCCGAAAAGGCGGAGGCAGCCCAGTCGGAGGGAACGGAGTCGGTTGAGGAGTGCATCTTCCACTCCTGTCCCTTCTTGATGGCGTAGAACATGGACAGATCGTACTCCTCCTGGCGACTTGTGGTCAGATAGTACTTGAACACGACGTTTCCGTACAAGCCGGCCACGCTGACCCAAGCGCCGCTGTCCCACGAGTCGCCCACACTGTCAATCATCTTGAAGGTGTATTGGTCGTTGGTGCTCGAAGTGAGACAGTACTCGTCCGTTCTGGTTTCGGTCTTGGCGAAAGCGGCGCTTGTCTGGAGAACGGTTCCTCCAGAGAGAATCTGGTAGGACTCTTCGTTACCCCAGGAGATGCACTTCTTCGTCACGGAGAAGTACGTTTTTCCTTCTTCACATGTCAGAGTGCCAGTTACGGCAGCAACTAAACGTGAAACAGAGTGGAAAAGGTTACATAGTAGAGATAGCAGAACGAAGCCACTCATCTAAACGTTTTTCTGGCTCGGACACGAAAAGAGAACGGGCAGGAAGGCACACAATTCCTCCCCAAAACGGGCAACTGGGCAGAAGGGAGCGATCTGATTGGCTCCTTCTTAGTCGCGAACCCCTGGGTGGCTCGAACCCCAACACGAAAAGAATCCTCTTTCCCTATGAAGGAGTTAGCCGCCATCGTATAGAGTTGTTTTGGTTTGCTTGGTGTCATTACATTATCATTTGCGCAGTTCGCACTGATTGGAGTGCATCACACGATGCATCTCAGTCTTTTCACGGGAGGAGTGTATAGAAAGGGTTGTGCTTGTAGGATGCGTCTTTTGCAAAACACGAGAATGGAGGGATTGCAATGAGAACCGTTTGCTTCTGAAACACATTGTTACCACATGTAGATACAGAAACGCGGCATAATCGCTGCGGTACGAGGAAGTGGCGATTCCTCCATTTCTTACGTGGAAGGGGTTCAAAGACCACACATGGATTGTTACCCTTTCACCGAATCGAATGCCACCTGTATTACCCTCCTTCTATGGATGTTGTCCAGGAGGAGTCGTTACAGGAAAGCAATACCTCTGCGAGATAGAACACACATCCCTTAAATTTACTAGAAACTCGACAATAGAAAGCAACACATCTCAAACAAACACGCGTAATGCTTTAAAGTGAATACAGAATCCACAGCGGTCAGGGAGCCATCGTGCAACTGGATCAGAGGATTGATATCGATCTCCTTGATGATGTCGCACTGGCTCATAATCTCGGAAATGGTGGCGATGTACTCTCCGAACTTCTGCTTGTTCAGAGCGGGCTGGCCACGGAATCCCTTCAGCATCTTCTGCGTCTTCAGACGGTCCAGCGACATCACAGCCTCCTCCACGCTCGAAGGGCACATGTTGAACACCACGTCCTTCAGGATCTCCACCATCACGCCGCCCAGACCCGACACGGTGATCGGTCCGAAGGTCGCGTCGCGGTTGGCGCCGATCATCATCTCCAGACCCATGGGCACCATCTTGTACAGCATCACGCCGTGGTAGTCGATCGCCTGCTTGCCGAACTTCGCGTTGAACTCGCTCACGATCTTCGACGCCTCCTCCGGCGTGGTGAAGCCCAGCTTCACGCCGCCCACGTCGCTCTTGTGGATGATCTATGGATTACCAACGACCACTGAACGCACGTCCGGCGACACGATCTTGGCGACGAACTTCTCCGACGGGTCCTTGGAGGCCTTGGCGATGAAGTCCGCAGCCTCGTTGGCGTTCTGCACCAGCTTGTAGTCGGGCGTCTTGATGCCGCAGAGCGACAGGATCTACGCCTCACGCCACATCGCCGCCGCTACGTCGTAGCCCTCGATCTCCGTCAGCGTGTAGCGACCCTTGCTCGCCACCTTCTCCGCGATGCCGCGGATCTGCTGCGCGTCGATCTTCGGGTGCGTCTCGCTCGTCACCGCCGCCGTGCGCTGCAGGTACTCGCTGTAGTCCGCCAGCTTGGAGAGCACGCGCATACCCTCTTCGGGACCGCTACGCGTCACGCCGCGCCCTCACACACACTCGTAGACAGACATGCCCACCTTGTTCAGGTAGTCGCGAATCACGTCGTCGTCAGGGTACTTGCCGCCGAACTCCAGCACGATGAACGGCTTCTTCGTCTTGCCGGGGCCGAAGTTCTTCTCGATGGTCTTCGCCATCTCCAGCGGCAGCTCGAGGCCGGGCGCGCCGGGCTGGTAGGCGAAGATCACGGAGTCCACGTTGGGGTCGTCGAGCGCCAGCTTGGCAGCCTCGATGAACTCCTTGGTCTTGACTACACGTTACCGCGAGAGCGAAGCCGCACCCGAGCCCGTCATATCCATGGGGTTGGAGCACACGTAGAAGGGCGGGAAGGTGGACTTGAACTTCTTCACCGTCTCGGGCGAGAAGTCGGTGAGGTTCATGTGGTACGTGTCCACGGAGTCGGCGAGCAGCACGCCGAAGCCGCCAGCGTCCGTCACCACTACGAGTCACTCGCTCGTGATGCTCCTACCGGCCACGCGACGACCCTTCGGGAGCGGCTGGTTGCGCAGCACGGTGCCGATGTTGTGCAGGTCCGCCCAGACGTCGCAGCGAATGGCGCCGCACTACACCTCACACCCTCGCCGCGGCCCTACGCTCTTCAGGAGCTGGTCGCACACCTCGTCGTTGGCAGAGAGCGACGCGGAGTGGGAGGCGGACGCCTTGGCGCCCGAGTTGCCGCGGTTGGACTTCAGCACCATCACGGGCTTCTTCTGCGAGACGCGCTTCACGCTGCGCAGGAAGTCGGGCGCGTCGTGGAAGCCCTCCATGTATGCCCAGATCTGCTTGACCGAATCGTCCTTCTCGAAGTAGTCGATGCAGTCCTTCTCGTCCACGTCGCAGGCGTTACCGAAGCTGATGAACTTGGAGATCCAGTTCTCGTGGATGGCGCCCGAGAGCTCGTTCAGGAGGGAGCAGCCCAGAGCGCCGCTCTGAGAGAACAGACCCACATTGCCGAAGCTCGGCTTCGAGAGGCCTCTCTCGCCGATGAACAGCGTGTCCACGCTGTGGGGATCGTACACGCCCATGCAGTTGGGGCCCACGATGCGGCATTTGTACTGCTCGGCAAGACGACGAATCTCCTCCTACGCCTCACACTTCGCACAAGCAGCGTACCTCAGCGGCGATGCCCTCCTTGGTTCCCGTCTCTCTGAAACCGCCAGGGACGATGGTGACCCACTTGGCGCCGCGCTCAAGGCACTGCTTCAGGGAGTCCACGGTGAACTTGGCAGAGATGGCGATCACAGCGCCCTCGATGGTGTCCGGGATCTCGCTGGCCGATTTGTAGATGGGCTGGTCGAACAGTCTTCCCCCTACACGGTGAAAAACAGCAAGGAGCCCAAACCCTTCGCGTTCACAAAGTACGTCTTGCCCTTGAACTTGTGATAAAAGTTATCAGCAATATTGTATCCGAGAGAGTCTTTCTTCTCACTAGCACCGATGATGGCATAGGACTTGCAATCAAAGAAGCCGTTGATGGGGTAGTCTCTGAGAGATGTAGCAAACGCACGAGTCAGAGTAGATGATCGTAGAGCAGAGAAGGATCTCGCAAGCATCAATCGACAAAGAACAAGGAAAAACAATTGGAAAGTAGAACTCCGTAGTGGTCATTCCCCTTCCTTTCCAAGAACGCACCACACTGCTCGTGCGACACTGTCTATTCCTCATTATCGCGAGTGCGCACCCACACAGCGCCTTCCATCGTTCTCCATTCATCTCTCCTTTGAAAGCCGGGCGAAACACACACGGTTCCGTCGCACACATTTCTTATGCGCCTTCTGTTCCTGTTCGTCTTCTTGTGGACGGGGGGAGTGTGCTCATGTAGGCTCGTCACCCGTTCAGTTAGGGGTAGCTTGTCACAGGCATCGATCCGAGTGTACTGCAAATGCCCCTGCGTTCGTCAGCTACGCGCTCGACATTTACCGAAACGACACGTCCTTCATAACGGATATCATCGAGTATGACGGCGTCTCCCTGTTGTCGGCGTGTTCTACGCGTCAGGACTACTTCATCGTGAAGAAGTGGCGGTGGTGGCGGTGAGTGATCGGTAGCTATTCGGTCTCGCATTACCTTGTGGACGAAAACGGAGGAGTGGATGCGGACGTGACACTGCGAGACGTCCTCGTGTATATCGAGGACGCCGAGGTACTGCGAGCCAAGCGCGTGAAGTGCAACTTCAAGTTCAATGCCTATGAAATGTACAGCATTCAGTGATGCTCTGTGGAGACTGTGACGCGTAGAGGACTGGACTGTCAGTACGAAGGACGCTCCCTGTTTGCGGACTACCAAGACTGGAAGAACGAAACGCGCTACCAGCTGGGAAGTCAGGACAGAAAGTACGTCATTCCCAACTCGAACGTGACGCTCGATCTCGCGTGCTATGACTGCGAATGTCGCATTTCAACCGGATCCTCTTCGGGAAGGCAGATGCTCACTCTGATCGTGATTTCTGCCGTGACCATTCTTCTGTTTTTCGTGTTGAAGAAGATCATCCTCTGCCTCTCAGGAAAGTGTACCAAACCCAAGTCTACCTAGTTTCCTGTGTTTGTTGCCACACGGCGGAGAGTCTTCTGTCAACTCGGCGAAGAACAGTCAATGAAAGGAACCGTTTATCTGCTCCCTCTACTCGTGTTCTTTGTCTCCTCTCTGCTGCTGAAAGGAAAGCAAGAGGGACAGAACAGGAAGGAGGAGTGGGTCGTGTCGTTGAAAAGGAGCACAAAACCCGTGGTCATGGAAAGGAAAGGAAGAGAGAGTGGTATGCGTGCAACTGTGGTGTAGTCGTTCATGTGATGCATTACTCCAAGATTCGTATATCCTATTGTAAAGGAAGTGGATAGCAACATGGAAACGTGGATGAATCTCGTGAACGATCAACAGTACCGCGTTGATGCGAAACACTACCTATAGGTTTGTAATTCTCACGCCAGACGCGCTCTACAACGTCACAAAGCAGCGTTTCCACAATGACGATAACGTCCTGGTTCAAAGCGTATCCACGTCTCGCTCACGTCATTCAAAGTCATCTTCGGAAGATATACCGTATTCACAATTGGCTAGAAATGGAAAAACGACTCATATCGTTCTTCTTCCTCCCAACACCTTTCCGCTGGTTGGATACAAATCCATTCAACCTCTCCTTGATCTGACTGATAGTCAGTGCATTTGTCATGACGAAAACCCGCCTCTGCCCCTGATCATCCCCTTCGCGCAAGTGAAACATGTAGTACTTACTACCTCTCTTCCTATATTGAAGAACAGAAGCATAGCCACTCTTGGCAAACGCCTGGTTGCCCAACACGCCTGCCAGCGACAATTCACACAAGATCTTATCGTTCAACTGCCCTGTAACGTCACGTCGATTCATGCCCATCTCCACAAGAAGATGAAGGATGCCTGTGCGGATTTCGTGAAAGGCCACACACCTCACGCTGCGTGAAGATACATAAAGCACTCTCACGATGTAGAACAGCATGCAAGCACTACTTGCCTCCACACCACCTCTTCTTCACCCTAACAGAAGAGTGCAGAGACAAGCCTTCGTTTACAAAACAACTAGACAAATACCGTTCCACTGCATAAGCAGCCCCCACTCCAGTCTCATTCTTTGATTTGTTTGTGACAACCAACGAGCCGATGCACTCCTTTTTGTCACCCCCATCGAAGTTGTCTCAAATCCCCGAAGATTCGGATGATTCCGAGGAAGGCTTTTCATTTCCGTAGCGGGTGGCCATTCTGGGTTCAACGTAGGATGAGGACAAGGCAGGTCCATGCGGGCTCCTGGAAAGACGGATTTGACTCGTTCGAGGACTACCAGTTCAATGAAAGCGATGTAGAAGCAAAATGATATATGACATGAAATAGAAATACCGAATCTACTCTGCGGGAAAGGAGGGACCCATCGTCTTTTGCATTCACGGCGCGGGAGCCACGGGCCTGAGTTTCGCCATGCTCGCTGTGCGTCTTTCCTGATGGACTGATGGTCAGAAAAACGTAAAGTCCTTCTGCCGCGTGGTGGCTCCTGATCTGCGTGGACATGGTTTGCTTCGCTTTGTGTTGTCAGGGAATAGGCCACTCCATGGTTGCGGACGAAAAGGACCTTTCCATCGACGCCCTAACCATGGACTGCCTGCGGCTCCTGGACCACGTCCTTCCAGACAATGAGGTCAACCGCAGCGTGCCCATCATCCTCATCGGACATAGCATGGGCGGCGGAGTGGCAGTGCACGTGGCGAGCAACAGTTGCATGAAGGACCGTGTGAAGGGACTCATCGTGATCGACGTTGTGGAGGGCTCGGCGCTCGAATCGCTCAACGTCATGATGAACGTGCTGCGACGACGACCCACGCACTTCTACGACCTCGAGGACGCGATCGACTGGAGGTGGGCGACGTTGGGTGAGCGTGACGCGTAGTCTCAACTCCCACCTCCTCCACAACCGCGCGTCCGCCCTCGTGTCCATCCCGGACCAGCTCGTGCAGAAGGACGACGCGTACGTGTGGAGGACGAACCTGTTCGACACGCAGCCCTACTGGAAGGGCTGGTACGAGAACATGTCCAACCTGTACCTGCAAGCTCCGGCGGTGAAAATGCTCGTGCTGGCGGGGCGGGAGCGCCTGGATACGCCGCTAACGATCGGCCACATGCAGGGCAAGTTCCAGCTGGTGCTGATGAAGGGCATGGGTCACTATATCCAAGAGGACGCTCCGGAAGAGCTGGGACGCACGCTCAAGCGCTATCTGGATCGGTACAACTTCATCGGCGGCTTGTCGGAAAGCGACGCTCTGCAGCAGCGAATAAAGCGGGAGAGAGCGATGTTGTATGGCATGTAGTATATGTGGATCTTTGTTCGCTCACGCGCTGTTCTTGCACAACCAGGGTTGTTCTATTGCCCCGCCGCCGTCGCCTTGCGAGGATCCTTCTCTCTATGGAAAGCCCGTGCGGTTATTCTTGTTGCATAAAAGGAGGAAATGGCGATTGGGAAGGCGTGCAACACACGGATTAGAGGGTGGCATCTTAGCAATGATTGTCATCATTTCCAGGATCCACGATCATTGGTCACGAGAGATCCCGCGGGGAAAGGGGTCATGCCCATAAACAATCTAAAACGAAGGCGAATGGGATCGCTGTCTACATCAATTGATGAGGCTATCGGATCAGACGATACTCTGGGCAGATCCATTCAACCTGAGAGAGATCGTCTGATCCCCGCAAAGACGACTGCAATGAGTTCACCCCTCCCTCCTTGCATGCACCGTCAGAAGTACACTCCATACTGTGCGCGTTGGGTCTGCCTGTCACGCGTAGTGTTGCCATCGCGTATTGATAAGTCATCGCTTTCCCGGAAGCGTGGGAGACCGCGAAAGTACCCTGTGTTGCCGAACAATGGAAGGACGTTCAAGTGCGTTCCGACCGCAACCTTCCTGGCAATGCCCGCCGGCTGCTCCCTGCCCCCCTCTGTGTCTGTTTTTCTTGCTAAATTCGTGTATCATCGTTCCTATGTCATTGACGAGTAACCGCAGTCTCGTTTCATTCCTCCTGTTTGATGGAAACAAAACGCGTGACTAGGGCAACCGGGCAGCCAGAATACAAGAATGAAAACACCAGTTACGAGAGGTCGAAACTAAGCTAAAACGGGTGTTAGCAACCGTCAATCTTCTGATTCACTGCAGTCGGTGCAATCAGAATGACTGGAAATAGCACTGCGGGTTGATAAACGGGGCTCGGGACACCAACATAGGGAATGAAAGCGGGTGGTGTCACCACTTCGTCCGACTTCTTGAGTGAAAGTAGAACGGAAGCTGCCTCGTCTTGAGATAAAACCGGAGAATCCTTCACCGGCTGAGTGGATGGGCTGGGCTCTTCTTGGTCTTCAATAGAACGCTCCTCCTCCTTCGGCAAAACAGCGTGACGGCGATGGCGAGAGTACTTGCGGATCCCCGTTAAAACACCATAGTTCAGGCGGGCGTGGGAGCGGCGAATGCGCTTTGATTTGTCCTGCGAACTATGCGTCAGCACCGAGAACAACCAGCACTCATCAGCCCAATAGTGATAGAGTTCATCCTTGCGGCGCTACGCATCACGACAATATGAGATAAGCGCGTACGACATCGTCCAAGTGTTTCAGATACTTCTGCGCGTGACTCTGAACCTGTTGCTTGGTTCTCGTTTCAATCTAGATTGTAAGCGCCGGACCGCGTTTCTCACGTAGCTCGTGATTCTATCCCAGTCTCTGGGAAACAGCTTGTAAGCCTCAACAAAACGCTGATGTTCATCAGCAGACCATTCGCCTATTCCATTATATGCACTCAGCGAGTCCACCATGGTGGGTATGCGATGGCATAACCTGCTGGTAATAGATAGAATGGAATCGGTGCGAGAAGTACCACTCTCTTGATTATCAAGGCGTGCAGTGGTCACGCTCCACCTGAAACCGAGTCCACAGTCGGGCGCGATATTCCATCACAGGGCGTGGTAGTGTGCGGAGAAAACAATGAGAGATTTATTATCCCTTGAAGAGCTCTCTCCGCGATGAATAGGCGTCATTGCAGAGCTTGGAGTAAACCACTTCCGCCTCCTGCGACGACGGACACTCTATTCTGCCTACTCCTCACCGGAAGTGCCGTCTCTCACCGTAACAAAAGGGAAACCGAGAGACAATGACCACGTCTAGGATGCGTCCGTATTGCTGAAAATGGGAGTAGAGTGTGTCTGCGGGTACGTCTTCCGGGAAGTTGAAAATGTGGACGCACGTATCCTGATCGTGAACGAACGCAGTCAGGACTATACGCAGTCGAGCGTCGCGTTCACCGTGTAGTACTCGGACTGCATGATGTCCAACTTGGTGGCGTACGTATCGTGCTCGGTGGATGAAAGAGGGAGCGGTTCAAACAGGGTCCCGAAGTGAGAGAGATCGATCCAGAAGGACGAGGGGCTATTCCACTCGCACGGCGCGGAAAGCAGGCCGAACGGTGGTGAGTAGTCCCAGGTGACGAGAGGGGGAGTGTCTTGCACTGGTTTGTGCTGATGGCGCTGGAGACGAACGTGCTTCTGGTTCGGCGTGTCTGCAAACTTGACAACGAGCGGTATGGGCGAGTTCTATATGAAACGCCATGGCAATGCCGACATGAAGGTGAGTCTTCCCGCTCAGCTCCTGAATCGCCCTGATTGCTTCGCAGCGTTGTGTGTATCTGCAGAAGCCGTATCCCTTCGCGATGCGGTCCCCGTGCTTGATGATGACCACTTCCACGATGCTCCCGTACTGCTGGAAGAGCGTCCTCAACTCCTGTTCGGTTGTGTGTTCGGGTATCATCCCGATGAAGAGCTTGCTCTCTACAGTCAAGAGAAGCGATGGAACCACACCTTGCTGGATGTCCTCCAGAAGACTGACCTCCATCTTCTCTAATCGTTGTGCAGTGTTCTCGCTGCCTAAAGGGAAGGGCTTGTGGTGGTATTGCGCGATGACCTCACTTCGGTTCACATTTCTGTCAAAAGTCACGATAGCAGCCGTTGCGTCTACCCTTCACTCCCTTTTCCATCCGAAACGGGTTGTACAATACGCATAGTCACTGGCTTTCACGATTTGAACACTGATCACTTTTCCCACGTTACAAAAGACGTTCGCAATCTAGTCGTGAGCGAGATATCGGAAAGACACGTTTTCCTTGCCCACATTGGACGGAATGTTGGAAACCAACACGGAATTGGTGTTATTCATGTGGCGTACGACGCGATTTTTGAGCTACGCTTGCATAATCCTCAATCGGATCCCCGTAGAGTGAACAATCCCCTTCGCCAAGAAGAAGCGTATAGTGATTCATCGAAGAGAAGTGTATAGTGATCATAGTGTTGAAGGGAAGCGTATAGCGATTCATAACACTAAAGGAAAGTGTAAAGCGACTCATAATCCAGAAGAGAAGCGTATAGCAATTCATAATCCTGAAGAAACTCACTATCATCAACAAACATCAAAAGAAGCGTGTAAAAGGACTATTTCTTGGCCTGGCACGAGTGCTTGTGCACCTTCCAGTCGGCAATCTGACACTCTCGTGAACAGTAGAACGTGCACTTGCAGCGACTGCACTTCTTGAACTCCTCCGTATCCTTCTCGTAGCGTCCACAATCTATCCCATAAGGTAGCAGCACAAGCAGTACTGTGACAGCGATGGATCGGTCTCACAGTGGTCGCATCGACCAATTGGAACACCTCGTTCTTCTGCGACGCCATGAAGTCGCGCAAACAACTGCAAATCACGCAACGCAAACAACTAACTACGCGTTCTTTGCATACACCGAAAACACGGGCATTTCAGGAATCACGTAATTCACGTAGTTCAGCACATCCCCCAGCGTGTAGTTCTGGTTCACGCGAACCCATCGCTACTCCTCACTCACTCCGCACACCCTCACCTGCTGCTTGAAGTGGTGTCGTAACGTGGACACGTCCGCCGTGCCGTCCTTCGGATAGGGCAGCACGTAGAACTCCTGGAACCAAATCTCCACGCTGCTCGCCGTGTAGCACTTCTCCTCGTCCCACTCCATGGGGGATAAATGATTATCCCTCGAGGGATACAGCATCTACGCCTCATCCCTCGTCACCTTCCGTACGTTGAACAGGTCCGCGAAGGTGTCCTCCTCGCTCATCTCGCGCACGTAGTCCGACTGGCTGCTCTCGGGGTAGAGGATCATCACGGGGAAGATCAGCTCGTCGTTCTTGATGTGGATCGGCGCGTTGAAACGCTCGGGGTACGCGTACAGACTAGGGCCCATCTACATGTGAAGCGAGGAGAGAAGGAGTGCTTGGTAGCCGCGCGCCGCGATCAGCTCCTTCACCTTCTGCTTCTCCTCTTCCTTCTTCTGCTCCTAGAGGTGAGCGGGAGGGAGAGATGCGACACTTCGCGCAATCTCGAGATTGCGCTTGGTCTCCTTCTGGAGCTTCTCCTCGCAGTCCTGCTTCAGCTTGATTGTGTAGATGTTCTCCGGGTCGTCCTCGAGCACCATGTTGCAGCACTTCAGCGCAGCGTCGTAGTGATTCAGGCCCGCCAACGCCCTCGCCTTTCGATAGAGCACCTTCTTATAGCGAGGCTATGGGATGACGAAACGAAAGCAGAGGCAACCTCAATCGCGAGAGCCTTGTCGCAATCCGTAATGCAGGTTCGGTAGTTCTCCCTCTTCATTTGAATCAGTCCGCAGTTCGCGTAGAGCGTCGCGAGGAGATGCTGGTTTTCGGGGGTCTTTGGCAAGCGCTCCGCATACATGGCCGCACTCTTAAACTCTCGATACGCCTTCTTGTACATGCACGCTCCGATCGCGAAGCTCTTCTTCGCCTCGTGCTGGAAGTCCTCCACCATTTCCTCTACACTTCACCAAACCAGCAGACAACCAACCGTCCGTTCTCTTGTCGTTTGCAATGCTGCGCAGTGCCTGGAAACTCGTGTTTGTGCGCATGTCCTCCTATCGGTCAGTCCCCGCTCGCTCTGGTCTCACCTCCGTGTAGTCCTTCATCAGCAGAGGGCACTCTTCCATTTCCTTGAAGTATTCCTCTCTCTCCTCCGGAGTCCACTTTTCGCTCGGGTCGATTTCGTCGATTTCTTCGTCAAGGGGCTGGCTCATTGAAACAGATGCGGTTGGCTGAAAAGACTGCTCCTTTCTTGGTCGGGAGGGAGTTTCAGTCCCAAAGAAGGGACTCTTTCCAGCAGGGCGGGAAAACCCCCGAAATCGGTCAGGCTGCGAGTTTGAATTAGACAACTAGAGCCGATACGGTCCAAACGACTATGGACAAGTACGTGTTGCTGCGAAGGATTGGCAGCGGCAGTTATGGAATCGCGTATCTCGGTCGGGAGAAAGCGTCAGGTGTACTAAAGGCACTGCGATCGGCGTCATACTGTAGGACTACTTTGTTTTCAAAGAGATCGACGCGAAAGCACTCCCCGCGGAAGAAGTGAAGAAGGTCGCGCTCGAGATCAAGGTCCTGTCCACCATGCGGCATGAATTCATCGTTCGCTATCACGACTATTGCAAGTGCAACGGAAATATCTACATTATCATGGGATACTGTCCCGGAGGTGATGTCCATCGCTCCTCCTGACCCGTAGGCGACATGCACGAGCGCATCAAGCGGCAGGGATCGACTCCGTTTCCCACCGAGCAGGTGTTCAAGTGGTTCATCCAGACCGCTCTCGTGCTACACTACTTGCACCTCAAGAAGGTGATTCACCGCGACATCAAGCCCCAAAACCTGTTTCTGGACGACGTTGGAGTTGTCGCACTCGTTCACTGTAGAAAGGCAACATCAAGGTGGGCGACTTCGGCATTTCGCGCGTCCTCCAGTTCACGCAGGACTTGGCGCAGACAGCCGTTGGCACGCCGCTCTACGTCGCACCTGAAGTGGTGAAGGGCGTGGGCTACGACTCCAAAGCGGACGTGTGGTCGATGGGCTGCACCTTCTACGAGATCCTCACCTTCTCTCCTCCCTTCAGCGGAATGAGTCTGTCGGACCTCATGGGGAAGGTGAGGACTGCCAGCTATCCGCGCCTCAGTAGTCGCTACGAGTGTGTTCCGTGGAGCCGCCCTCACTCCTAGTCCCGACCTGAAGGAGCTCATCGAGTCCATGATCGTTGTGGACCCCGCGTACGCTTCCTGGGAGCGTGTAACTCTGTAGACAGCGTCCCTCGATTGACGACATTCTCATGAAGCCGTGCTGTATGGAGCGTCTTCATCGCTACTACCCGCAGTACATCCCCACGCTCTTCCCCTACTCCTCTCCTGTTCTCCATCCTCCAAACCCCTCTTCCCTTCTCCATCCTCCCACAAATCCCTCTCCCCTTCTCCATCCTCCTCCAAACCCTTCTCCTGTTCTCCATCCTCCCACAAACCCCTCTTCTCGAGTGTCAGTAGCGTCCAGTCAGCAGTCCTCGGCGTCGAGAAGAACCCACTACACGCATCTCTCGACGCTCTCCTCTCCTTCCAAGCCCGCCCTGATAGCCCCCGTTTCATCCAACGAAAGGAGCTCGGGAAAACAGCCGAAGCACACTCCCACCTCCCACTCCTCTCCGAGTATCGTTCTGAAGCCCATTACCGTGGTGGCGAGCAGCGCTTCAAAGCACTCCATTATCAGCTCCGAAGCGGATACCGACAACGCGCCTCGTCGTTTTAGTCTCCCCGTGCAATCCATTGATCCCACGTCGCGGTTGGCCTCGTTGTCGAAGGGAACGATCCGCACGATGGAAACGGTGGAAGAGAAGACGCCCATGTCGATCATGTCCGTCACCCCCATCGAGGTGAAGGAGAAGAAGGCGCAACGTCACAAGTACCAAATCACTCCAACGCACATTGCCGTTGACGGGAAGCACTCGCTCCCTCCCTCTCCCAAGAAGGAGCCTAGCGTGGTGTCAGTGAAGGAGAAGAGGAAGGGCAGCGTGAAGCCGCTGAAGGATGAATTCATCTCCAGCGTGCCGATCCCGCAGCCGCTGTTTGTCCCGCCGAGAGGGAGGGGAGCTCAAGAGGAGAGGAAGGAGGGTGTTGTTCAGGTGGAGAAGGAAGAGAAGGAAACAGAGAGGAAAGGAAAAGGAAAGGAAGAAGCAAGAATAACTGAAAGCAAAGGAATCACTCACTCTGGCAAGAAGGCAGCAGTCCCCATCTCAAAGCAGCAGGAAGAGCGTAGAAGAAGGAAAGTGGAGCTGCTGGATCCTTGGCACACGCCAACAACCCACGAGATCATTGAGCACAACAACGCGCTACGGAGGCTGCGGAGAAAGGAGGATGATTCATCTTTATAATTGTATCATAGTCCCCTGTCTGTTCGAGACACTTGAATTATGAGTGATGCATACGTCGCCACTGTAGTCAAGAAATGCATCGCTGTCGTCTGCAAAAAGGCAGGCGTAGAGTACGTTTCCGAGAGAACGATCGACTATCTCTGTGATCTCGTTATCACTTGTACGTCCATTCATACTATTCAACATGGTAGATATACGTCAGATTGGTCGTTTGATTCTGGAAGAACAGCACGAGAAGGAGAATAGGGAACTAAGCGATATCGATATCCTCCATTTGCTTCTTTCGCATGTACACGTGCTTCTAATGAGAATACCCTGTAGACTTCAAAGAGAAAGAAGGAACTCTTCCTATTCACACGAATCCTCGCGAACTGCGAGAACGATAAGCCTATGGAACGGAGTTGTGCCTGATTTGCTTCTCATCACAAACAGAAACATGGATCATTCCCATGCCCGTTCGTCCTCCTTACGAAGCATCGCGTTCCACTGTCGATTTGTCGTTCTCTATCAACAATCTCATGCAATAGAAGGATCCCGACTCAACACAAGACTCCGACTTCTCCCGTCAAGGACTGCTTGTGGGGCATTCCGGGAGTCCAATCCAGTGTGCGTGTGGGTTTCGACTGACGATTAGCACTATTCACAGAGCCGGCGAAACCAGTGCTTCGAGTCACAATAGCAGTGATTTCCTAATGCATAGCCCAAGTTTGCGAGTGCCTCGAGCATCAAGCGAAAGCAACCCTCTCCCTCCGTCTCAAAACCGAGCTTCTCATCCCTTTAACTGTACACTACTCCCATGCGAGTCCTGTTTGAGTGGCAACAAACAACGGATGATTCCACAAGCTCTATGGTCCTACCAACTTACAAGTCCTTGCAAAGGTTGTTCATGGCCATATCAGACTCACCCTACCCATCAACAAGTCCAATCGACGCATACCTTGGAGCGGACGTAACCACCGAGAGAGATGGTATCCACCTCACCAGTAGCAACACCAGTCTTGGGGTCAAGACGAGCAACGTTGATCTAGCGAATCACCCGAATCCAGCGCGACGCCTACCATGACAGAAGCGTGGTCCTGAGCCTCAATCACGCGGTTGGTCCAGTCGCTACAACATGACGGAGATGAACCAGGCCAAACCATCTGCGGGGAAGGTAGAGTTCAACGGATTGTCCCTTGTCGTTCTGCATGTTTAGAAGAAAATCAAGTTTGTGGAATAAATCTCTGACGAATTACAACAACTATCGTGGTGCACGGCGGAATCGCCTCGTGACTACATACAAGGACCAGGTATGGGACACTACGAGAATGCGCGCATCGTGCGCAATTGAAACGCCGATCTGGATCCCACGACGACTCGCGGAGAGAATGGGTAAAACACGGTGTGGAGAACGGATAGTGAAATTGGCACAACACGAACACTGGATTGAGTGGATTGTGTTCAGAAGGATGCTCGGAGGTCAGAAGGAGACGAATCGCGACAAGTGAACATGCCACCGCCTCCCCGTCGCCCACACGCTTCTCTATCCTTAAGGACAAGAAATGGGATCCGAAGAGGAAGACGGCCCAGTGCGACGATATGCCTGTTAAACAGCACAATGACGCTTCAATCCTCCATAGAAAAGGCGTTTCGTTGCAGCGAAAGGAGCTACTGCGCACATAATCCACCCTATTGTCCTGTCCCTAATACCCGTTTATGTTCATGGAAACAATCACACTTAGAAAAAGAATTCTGTACAAAACATGGCTGCGAACAAGAAGAACTTTGATATGCAGATTAAACTGCTGATGATCGGTGATTCTGGTAAGTCCGTGCGAATTCGCCTCGAGCCTCGCTCACCCGCGTGTAGGCGTCGGTAAAACGTGCTTGCTGATGCAGTACGCCTCCAAGAACTTCATCAAGACCTTCATCACCACCATCGGTATTGATTTCAAGATTAAGACCGTGAACGTCTGCGGCAAGACTGTGAAGCTCCAGGTAGGACGCGAGGCGCCCGGATCATGGGCTAGATTTGGGATACTGCTGGTCAGGAGCGCTTCCGCACCATCACGACCTCCTACGTCAGAGGATCGGAGGGTATTCTCCTCGTTTACGACGTCACCGACCGCAACTCCTTCGAGAGCATTTCTTCGTGGATGGAGCAGATTTCGCAGGTGGTGTGTCCGGACTCGCTGTCACGCATAGCACGCTGATTCTACTGTAAATAAGATTCTCATTGGCAACAAGTGCGATCTCGAGGCCCAGAGAGTGGTGCTTGCGCGCTCGCGTCACGCGTAGGCTGTGTCAACAGAAGAGGGTAAGAAGCTTGCTGAGAAGTTCGGCATTCCCTTCGCTGAAACCTCCGCTCAGACCAACACCAACGTCGATGAGGCGTTCATGTCCCTCGCCGAGGCCGTCGTGAAGCGCAAGAACGAGGAGGCTGGCGCTCTCGACTACAAGACGGAGAAGGCGGAGACTGTGAAGATCTCGTCGTCGGATAAGAAGGAAGGAAAGAAGGGTGGCTGCTGTAAATAATCTCCATGCTGACGTTATGGTATGCTCTATACTAGTTGCGTCCACTATGTTCCCTCCTTGTTTCACATTCATTATGGCTGCTTCTGTTCCGCACACCAAACTGGGTGATATGGAAGTGGCTGACCCTCTCCGGCACTACCGTGTAGGTATCCACCCTCACTCTGGGCACCTGGCAATTCGGCGACACCATGCTTTACAAGAAGCAAGTATGAGCTGGATTCATGCAGAGCGAGCCGTAGACGCCCGAAGTGGAGGCCCGGATCGTGAAGAACGCTTTTGACGGTGATCAGTCATGGATCTTTGTCACGCGTAGTGGGCATCAACTTCTTCGACACCGCAGAAGCCTACGACGACGGTGGTACGTCCCTTCGCTTGTCAATTACCCACAGTATCCGAGCAGGCGCTGGGCAATGCACTGAAGGCCGCCGGGAGGGAACGAGAAGAGTACGTGATCGCTACCAAGGTGAACGGGGACAACTTGAAGCCCGACCGGCTTCGCTCCACCTTCCAGCGCTCTCTCGAAAACCTCCAGACCGACTATGTGGATCTCCTCCAAATCCACTGGCCGAACGACCAGGTCCCGCCCGAAGTGTACATGCCCGTCATTCGCGAATTCGTGGAGGAGGGGAAGGTGAGAGCGATCGGCATTTCCAACCACGGATGCCAGGACATGCAGCGGGTTCTCGACACGGGCGCCTCCATTGTCTCCAACCAGTTGCCGTACAGCCTTCTGAACCGCGTTGTCGAGGACTCCGTTTGGAATGGCTTTGTCGTTCATCGCTAGATCATCCCGTTCTGTCGGCAGCACGACATCGGCGTCCTCGCCTACTCGCCGCTGGCTCAGGGTCTGCTCACGGGCAAGTACGCGACCGTGGAGGACTGTCCGCCGGGACTCTCGCGAAGTCGCTACTTCGACGCGTCGCGCTCCGAGCTCAGTCGCCACGGGGAAGCGGGCTGCGAGAAGGAGCTCTTCGCCACCTTAAGCGGCCTGCGACGCATCGCGGAGGAGCGTCAGATGACCATGTCGCAGCTGGCGCTGGCGTGGCTGCGGCAGAAGGCGCCCACGAGCATCGTGAGTGCGAGGAGAGGACGTGAACGGTAGATCTTCGGCGCCAGCAAGCCCGAGCACGTGTTCATCAACGCCGAGTGCGTGAACTACCGCCTGGATGACGCCGTGATGCGAGAGGTGGTGGTGTGGAGGCGTGTCTCACTTCCAGATCGACACGTGCACCTTGCCCGTGAAGGAAGCTCTCCACGGAAACCCCGACGTGTGGAATCACATTTCCCGCGTTCACTCTCGTGTTTCTTGGAAACAGACCACTTGCACAAATCGTTCACCCAAATCAAACTCGACGTTCTGTTGTCCGTGAGGAGCAGCGCCCGTCCGTCGAACACGGGACGCATCTCCAGCGGCTCGCACAGCAGCTCCTTCGACGCCAGCGCCTCTCCCTCGAACGAGTACAGCGTCAACAGGTAGGTCGACGCCGAGTACAGCAACACCGTGCGGTTGTGCGCGATCATGCCCCACGTGAACGGCGCCCCCTGCGAGTGGATGGAGCGCAGGAACGAGCCGTCGAACAGCGAGAACAGAGAACACGTGCCCTTCTCGCTGACCACGCCGAACGCCATCAGCGCGGAGTTCACCATCACCTCGCGCACCAACCCGTCGTTCACGCGCACCTCGCACTTCTTCTGCAGCACGCGCTCCTTCCCCGTCTCGAACACCATCACGTCGCCCTCGTCGTCCACGCCCAACAGCCACCTTCCATCCTCGCTGCCTCGAATCCGCTTCATCAGTCGCTACACGTCACGCCTCCTCGCCGCCCCCACCTCGTTCTCCACACGGTCCACCGTCTCGCCCTCCACCGTCATCGCGCGGATCCCGCCCAAGTTGGAGACGAACACGAAGCGGCCCTCCTTCGAGAGGAGCGCGGAGTCGCTGGAGTAATGCGCATTCCGGTTCCCGAACCGGCTCTGGACGTCGAGCACGAGGTCGAACGACGCCTGCTTCAGCGACGGCGTCTTGAGCTGGAATCTCAAAATCGCGCCGTTTTCGGTCAACCCGATCACTCCTTCGTTGTTGGGCAGCACGCACGACGTGACAACCCTCGTCTGCTGCAAGCCCAGCACCGCCACCACCTTCTCCTCGCCACGCGCGTCGTAGCCCACCAGGCACGCTCCGCTGTACGTCCAGTTCTGGTTGGTGGCGACCAGCGTCTTCGACGGACCGGCGACGGCTTTGCGCTTCTTGTGGGCGGCGGTCGTCAGCTACAGGTCACTCGCACACGACGCTCCCACCTGCTGGGGCATCACGCCGAAGTTCTCGGCGATCGACGCCACCTGCTGGAAGTCGACGGGTTGCGTCTCGAACAGGCGCTCCGCCTCCTGCGGCGTGGTGTAGAGAAGGTGGTGGTACACGTTCATCGCGGAGATCGCCGCAGCGCCTCTCTACGACGTCACAGTCCGCAGATGATCGCACCTGCTTGAACCCGAAGACGAGGTCGATCCACTCGTGAAGGTGCTTGGAGACGAAGGAGGACTCCAGGGCCTGGCTCATGATCTGCACGAAGTGTTGTGGAGAGTGCGCGTACGGCGGCAACTGCACCGTCGCCAGCGACGTCACGCCGTCCTGCAAGCAGCCCAGGTCCACACTACGCCTCACGCCGCCGCCTCACGCCCCACGCGTTGCAATTCTCGTACACCTCGTGCAGGTAGAACAACTCCGGAATCAGCTCCTTGCAGTCGCCGTCGTTGCTCACCGCACCGCGGAAGGCTTCTCGCATGCTGTGGAACTGACGGTCCGGTCGGTCGAAACGCCCGTCCTGGAGGGAAATGTGATAAGAGGTGAAGGGCTCGATGCGCACCAGGAACCAGAGCACCATGGCTGCGTTGGAGTAGAAGGTCGCGTAGTGGCGCGGAGGCATGGTGAGAAGGTGCAGCGGGTCGCTCGGGTCGGGCGGCGCGTCGACATACATGCTCTGGAGCGTGTCGTACTTCTCCTGTTTGTGAGCCACGTCACGGACACTCACCTGGACCACCTCGCGACGCTCCTTCAGCTGCGCACCCATCGGCTTGCTCAAGTCGCGGTAGTTCGCCTCGTCCTCCAGGTCGATCGTCTCGCTCTCGTAGTTGGACAGCACCCAGGGCATCACGTAGTACTGCGACAGGTCATTCAGACTACGCCTCACTCCCTCACAACGCACTCCACCTTCTGCCCGCGAGTCGGTTCACGCGCAGCAGGTACTCAAAGTTCGACAGCTCGCCCTTCTGCCACCGCTCGAAGCTCGCGTCGTTCTTCCAGCGCTCCTCCGCCGTCGCGCCCAAGAACGGCGCCAGCGAGGGCGGCTGCAGCTGCCGAAGGGAGGCGTGGAAGCGGTTGCGCTGCGCCGGCGTCTCGAAGGCGAGGAACACGGAGGCGCCGTTCGCGAAGAACAGCTCGTCGCCCACATCGCGCTGCTACCCATAATCGCCGCGATTTCTGCCATACCAAATAAAGGCGGTATTCCTCGCTCGTCAGCTGACCCACCTCCCAGTTCTCGTTCTTCAGCGCGTCCAACAACAGCCACTTGTTCTCCCCGCGTCTGCCGTTGGCGCACTTCTCCTCCATGGCGGCGACGTGGCGCTCGCGCTCCTCTCTGAACGACGGGTCGACGATGAAGATGAGCTCGCCTCGCGTCAGGTACAGCGTGCCGCGTATCGCTTGGAGCGGCTTCACGAGAGAGCAGGCGGCGGAGAGCACGGCGGCGGAGAGTTGGTGCGTGACGGTGAGAGACGCCTGCTTGAACACGGAGGACTCGGAGAGCGGCGTGGTGGGCTCGTCGGTCCACACAGAGGCGGCCTGGTGGTGCGGCGTGCACGTCAGTGTGTGCTGAAGGAGGACGTGGGGCTTGATGCACGCGCTGGTGACGGCTGGAGAGACCGCGTTCACGCTATATGTGAGGGTGGACGAGGACGACAACTTGACCGCGCTGGGCGTGTACCAGGGCGAGCACTCGCTCGCGAGCGCGTTGTTCAACGAGTCGAACAGGTCGTTTCGCTTCTCCTTCCTACGCCTCACCCCTCCTCGCATGGCTCACTGCATCAGCCAGCTCAAGAAGCATCCGTTCACCATCTCCTCGAACGCCTCGTTCTCCTTGTCCACCGCCACCTCCTCCTCTGCGTGGATCTCCATTCTCCCCATCGCCTTCATCGTCTCGATGCTCTTCTTCACGTCCTCTTCGCTCACACGCACCCACTTCACCTCCTCGACGCCGCAACTCTTCAAATAGACAGCCATTCGCTCTTGTCTCCCACTGTCGCTGACTTCGTTCAGCCATTCCTTGACTACGCGTCACCTCGCTCTCTCACACTTACTTAATCCTCGCTTCAGACTCAGCTTCGCTTCCGCCGTCATCTTCTTCGTCAGCGCTGCCAGCACCTCTTTGCGTGTGCACTCCTCCACCGAGGGAGTTTCGTTCAGCTGGGTCAGCAGGAGGTTCAGATGAGCGATGTCGCACACCTCCACCAACTTCTTCGCCAGCGCGTTCAGCGACGCGTGCATCGCCTTCTGGACGTCTTCGGGAATGCCGCAATTCGCCGTCTTTTCCTCCGCCGCCGTCTCGCCCCAGCCAAACAGCAAGTCCTCCTCCTGCGCCTTCGCTACCGGCAGGTTCTGCATCAGCGGCAGCACCTTCGTGAACACCACCTGCAGCATGGGCGCGATCTGGGTGGAGGGCACCAGCAGGAGTACTTCGAGGAATGCCTGGATTGATTTCCAGTTCGTTTGCATGCCATCTTGAGAAGTCTCTTCCTTCGCCTCCACGCGCTCCTGCGACGACTCTTTCACGCACTCCAGCGACGACTCTTTCACATACTCCTGCGACGACTCTTCCTGGAGATAGAGAAGCTCCTTGAACAGGAATTCCAAAAGCTGCCCGTATTTCTGCCATCTGGCGGACTCCTTCTCCTTCATCACGACGTCCCTCATCTCGCTCAACACCGCGAGAAGCAGCCGCCTTTCGCCCGCTCGCGACGCCTCGAAGGCGAACTGGAGAACGAGCGACGCGTACAGCGAGAAGGACAGCGTGTTGGCGGCGAACCTGGAAAGTTCCTCGCGGAGGAAGAGAGCGAGGTGGGCGTCAGAGAGCGGGGAGAGCGGGACGAACCAGTTGGCGTAGCGCAGGAAGGGCGTGATGGTGGTGGGCGTGAGGAGAGAGGGCTCGCACACGAGCGAGTACAACGATGTAGGGTTGCCTATGGTGTGAGAGAGGAGAACGAGGAGGACCTGACACGACTCCCTGCTGTTTCATGGCGTGATAACACAGCATCACGTGCTCGGGCTTGACGCTCATCGCGTTCCACTTGGCTTGGCGCTCGCACGCCTCCACGCACGCGTTCAGCAGCGAGTCGACAGCCACGCCGGCTCCCTTCAGCGCCAGCCAGAAGGTCAGATAGCCGCAGACGCACTCGCTGTACTCGGAGAGACACGCCAGTCCGCTCATGACGCGGTCGACGCCACCAGGCGTGTTCATCACAGCCGTGACGAAGTCGACGAGGGCGGTGCAGTCGCGACGCTCCTCGCTCTCTTTGCGCAGCACGCGGAACAGCGCGCCCAGCTCCTCAGCCGTCGCGGTCTCCACGTGCTCGCTCACTCTCTCCAGCAGCCACGCGCTCAGGTCACGACCTCGCTCCACGCACCACTCGGCGTAGCCGTCGTACTTCGTCACCTCCTCGCTCACCTGCGTGCAGTACCAGCAGCGACACACCGCCTCCAGCACCGCCTTCAGCGATCCTCTCCACTCGCGAGGCATCGACGCGTGCAGCGTCTCGTGGAAGAAGAGATCCACCAGACACGACCACTCCGCGCAGCGCGCCAACGCGGGCACGTGTGCCGGCAGACACGCCTGGAGGTCCGAGCGCACCCATCGGGAGAGACACTCGGTGAACAGCAGCCAGTCGTTGGAGGAGGCGTTCTGCATCGTCACCTCGAACAGCGACAAGGCGTAGTCAATATAGGCCTGCTTTTCGGAGTCGGAAAAGAGATTTGCTTTCTGAAGAAGAGGGAAAAGAACGGAGTTCCCGCCAAGGTTCTGAATGGCGGTCGAAATGTGCTCGTTTTTGGACACCAGGAAAGGACCGTCGATTATCGCCATCAGTTCTGGAATGCGCGATTCCTGGTCCTTGTTCAACAGACTGCGCACAGAAAGAAGCGCCGATTTCGGAACCACGTTGGGCGTTTCGGCGTTGAGAAGGATCTGATTGGACAACAGCGAGGGCGTGACGCGGAACCAGGGTGTGGCTGTGGGAGTGCTGGCGATGGAGAAGGAGCGGAGAATCGCGGGCCGCGAGGTGTGGAAGAGAGTCACACGTGGATGTGAAATCGGTGGGAGCGCAACTCGCGTTGAGGTGGAGTTGACCGAGAACGAAGCGAAAGCCTGCATCGCGAGCGTGACGGTGTTGCTATGGGTCAGGGAGAGGAGACGAGCGCACAAGTCGGTGGGCGTGAGAGGCACTGGCGAGATGACGGACTTGTGGTTGATCATCACCGTGCAGAAGCCGCGCGAGATCACGACGTCGACAGGGTTGTTGGCGTCGTCGGCGATGGAGAGCACGGTGGAGTACCCCGCGTCGCTGAACAGTCGCAGCTCCATGGAGATGCACCAGGTGGAGGGCAGAGAGAAGGAGTCCTTCAGGTCGGTGGTGTGGAGGCGAATGGAGGAGCCCTCGGCGAGGAGGAGTTCGGGCGGCGATGGAGGAAGCAGGAGCGAGGAGGTGAAAATTTGGAGGAGCGAGGTGTGGAGGGAGAAGGAGGCGGAGGCGTGGAGGAGCGAGAAGAGTTGTGTGAGGAGCGACGAGGAACAGTTGGAGGAGAGAAGGAGCGGCAGCAGGGAGACGATCACGGAGTGCTCGGGCAGGAGGAGGAGAAGCGTGTTCAAGAAGGCGTGGTGCGGCACCAGCGACTTCACGTTCCACTCGTCTACAGGTCAGGCAGGCGAGCGAGACGGACTCTGAAGGAGCTGCTGGAGCACCTGCAGCCACGCGTCGATGGCGGAGGAGGGCAAGGAGGCGACAATGTCGAAGAAGGTGAGTGTGAGGGACACGTGTGCGATGAAGGCTTCGCGGGCAGCGCGCACTTTGAACAGGAAGCAACACAGCGTGGACTGCGGGAGGGTGGCGGCGAGCGTCGCGCCGGGAAGGAGCGCGTCCACCGAGAGGGCGAGAAGGAGGAAGAGAAGCGAGTCGTCGGGCTGCTTGGCGGTCTGCAGCGTCAGCAAGGACTAGATATGAATGTGAGCACCCACCCCCACTCGCCACATGGCGCGGTCCACGGTAGCACTGACGGTGGCGATGAGAGCGGGGTGGTGGTGGAGCAGCGCGAAGAGCGCGAGCAGGAAGTGTTGCCGCAGCGCCAGCTCCTCCTCGTTGGGCGGCAGCGAGGACCAGGCGGCGAAGAAGGGGAGGAAGAAGGACGCCGGCTGCTGGATCGTCAGGTCCGCCGCGCAGTTCACCACCTAGCGAGTGACGCACACGACGCACGCCTACGGTGGTGAGAACGAAGTGCGTCTTCACCGCGTCCGGCTCCGTGGACAAGGAGGCCAGCAGCGCGGCGACCAGACGCTCCTTCTTGTCCGGCTTCATTCCGTTCGTGGCGACGACCAGCCAGTCGTACCACTTCTCCTCCAGGAACACGCTCTCCTCCGCGCTCAGCAGCACGCTGCCCTTCACGCGCTCGTTCAGCTGGACCAGACGCAGTGTCCGCTCCAGCTGCACGCGTCGGTTCACCACGTTGCAGAACGCCAGAGAGCTGATCATCTCGCGGCGAAGGAGCGCGGCGAAGTCCCTCCACTCGGGCTGGTCCTTGCTTTGCACGCGCGCGAGGAAGACGCACAGCTCCACCGAGACGTCGAACACGCTCTCCTTCTCCATCACGCCATCGCTGATGCACAACAGCGCGTTCATGGAGTTTTGGAAATGGAAGGGGAAGGGCGTGCACAGGCAGTGGTTGACGATGACGAGAATGAGCTGCGCGCTGCGGAGATAGGGAAGATGATCCGCATCGCCCGAGGCCGTTCCGAAGGAGAGCAAATCGCTCGCATCGTCCGAGGGGATCGTGCGAATCAGCTGGCGAAGCCAGGCGTGGAGGAGAGAGGGGAATGCGGTGGAGCGCAACGCGCGTCTGCGCCGTGAAAGAACAGAGCAGAACGTACCTATTTTCGGCTAAACGACACAGGATTTCGAGAACGGAGAGTTCATTCATCAGCTCACTCAACGACGCGTTCATACGTGCGGCAATGGACAGCCACTACTCCTCATCCCATTTCCATGACACCACGTTCACGAGACAGGTGCACAGCTCGGTCGGGAAATGCAAGCACGTCTCCTCCGTGCGCGGACACCACGACGCATAGTTGGAGCGGAAGGCCGTGGCAAATGTGGCAAACAGCGCGCGCGCACTCTACACGTGATTCGAGCACTGGGATGGAAACAGCATCGCCCCGTTCAACCGCCTCCTTAAAGGCGTCCCACTGCGGCTTCAAGGATTTGTCGATGGTGCACAAACTACGCTCTCACACGTCGCCATGCAACCCCACTTCCAGTCATAAATGGTGGTGGGCGGAGGCACATTGGGTATGACGGGATCGACAATCGCGCTCTACGATGAGAGGGGGAGTGAAAAGAGAACGAGATCGATGACACAATCCGAATCCATTGAAAAGAGAAGGGATGAATGAGCGACGCACAAATGGATGAGACAAAAAGGAAAGCCCCAAGTGGGATTCGAACACACGACCTGCCGCTTACGAAGCGGATGCTCTACCAACTGAGCTATTGAGGCGCCTGTCTTTGCTCCCTCCATCCAGGTTATAAGCCAGGTCACCAGGGAAAACGAACTCGACCAGATCTCTTTCGATTGTCACGCGACCACAGGGAGAATCGAGGAATGGCGGAGGACTCGCAACGCAGTAACGATCCAAGTACGACTTCGCGCCTTTCGTGATGGAACAGCGTTTGTGGAGCAGAAGCGGAATCCCATCATCTTTGCGCGAACGGAGACTTCCCACATCCCGCGGACGCTTCAGCATCTCAATCATCCCGAGGGTTTGCACGACGCCGTGTACTCCGCCCACTCCGATGGCTCACTGAAGCGCACGCCGTTGGCGGCGGCCGAAGAACGCAAGGAGGAGGAGAAGAAAACCCCGGTGAAGATGGGGGTTTGCCTGTGGACGCTGCATCACGGATAGTTTTGGAAGCGCCTGTTTCGTTGTTGCAGCGCGAGAGGACCGAGTCCGTCCGATGAGAGTCCGCTGAAAGAGCCGTTGTGCCCGAAGACGCCCACTCCGGAAGAGGATGCTTCGGAGCCGTTTTTGGGTCCGCAGCGCGAAGCGGACGCGGGGAAGAAGACGCTCGTTCTCGACCTCGATGAAACGCTGGTCCACTCCTCGTTCCAGCCCACGCAGAGGTGCCAGTACGTCATTCCGGTGGAGATCGAGGGGAACGTGTACAACGTGTACGTGAATCGTCGTCCCGGCGCTTGCGAGTTTTTGGAGCGCATGAGCGTGTTTTACGAAATCGTGATCTACACGGCGAGTTTGAAGAAGGTAGTTCCGCGGACTCTCGCTGATTGGTAGTACGCCGACCCCCTGCTGGACCAGATGGATCCGAACCACCGCATCGCCTACCGCCTGTTCCGAGAGCACTGCGTGAACTCGGACGGCGTGTTCGTGAAGGATTTGGGGCTGCTGGGTCGGGAGCTGCAGTCCGTGGTGATGATAGACAACAGCAAGACGAGCTACAAGTTTCAGCCGAAGAACGGGATCGAGTGCACTCCGTTCATTGACAACTTTGAAGACCGGGAGCTGTTGGAGATGTCGCCGTTCCTGGAGTACTTGTCCAAGAAGCCGGTAGTTGTTTTGCAGCGCTTTCACGGTAGGACGTCCGGTTGTTCGCGAGCATGTGGAACGAAGCGCGCGAGAGTCAGTCACAGATCGTGACGTACAAGAAGTAGTCTCTTTAGTAGTGAATAGTTTCTGTGTCGTTTTGTTTGGCCTCGAATTCGCGATTTGGCAGGGTTGACAACCGAGTCTTGATAAGTATATTTGTCCGTTGAACAACTGCGCATGCCAGAGTTGCATTTGATCAAAATCTTATTCAAACCGCGCCGTTAAGCCATGGTAGCCTTTCGTTTCGGAAAGAGACTCATTTATCTAGTCTGGAATTGGTTGCACTGACGAATGCTCCCTGATGTACGATAAGCTCAGACTTCGCAAGTACTGCAGATACATTGTGTACAAAATTGATAAAGTCGACGGCGTCGAAACGATCGTTATCGAGAGAGAAGTGAGTGGTTTTGATCGCGAATCATGCGCAGGCTCCCAGAGAGGAGACGTGGGAACAGATGATCGACTCCCTCCCCGCGTACGAGCCCAGATTCATCGTTTACGACTACGAATTCACTGATAGCGAGAGGAGACCTCACGCCGATCTCCTGTTCATTACTTGGTATTCGGCAGCACTTTGATGTGACTGCGTAGGACGCCCGACAACTGCACTGTGAAGCAAAAGGTGATTTACTCCTCCAGCAAGAAGTCCTTCCACTCCAAGCTGGTGGGCTCGAAGATTATCGATGCCTTCGATGCCGATGATCTTCGCGAGGAGAATATTATTAACAAGATCTTGTAACCTTGTTACTGTTCTTATTCCCTGTTTGTTCGCACCTCTGCAGCGGGATTGCGCGAAGTTGATGGCGAGGTCATGTTCCGACGTGAATCGAGTGGACGCCACAAAAAGGTTTGGTGTGCTGCTTCGTTGCTGGCTTCAGTTCCGTTGGAGAGAGCGCTGTCTCCTCTAGGCGGAGACTTGCAGCCAGCAACGAAGCAGCGCCATTGGAGAAGGTAGGTGTGTGTTCGGTTAGCATCCGCACTTTATTCAACTTCGTCGAAGGAATTGGGTCGGCGAGGCTAAACTAGGCGCGGAAATCGGGGAAAGAAGCGTAACGACTATTCCTGCTCCCTTGGGCGATAGCCGAGTGTTTCGGTCCTATACTCATGTCTTGTAGGCGTTGTGGTAGTTATACTCTGTGTGTTTCTCCTTGTTTGTTGGAAGACAGTAATGTTGCGCGCTCACTCCTGCTTTTACAGGGGAGTGCTTGTCACGGTACGGAAAGCTCAATGCTGGAAGGGTTGCGGGAATCGGAGCTGGTATTCCTCTTCGGCATCCTCTCCTCCTTTCCGCATCGGCACCCATATCGAGAACATACACGACCCCTCCATTCCCTACGTGCTCGTCGAAACGAGTTTTCTCACAAGGGGTAGCGAATGAGGCTTCTTTTGACGACCAGTTGCAAAACCGGGCATGTGCATTCATATTCTGCAAGCGGTTGAGGACACAATTCGCAGTTACGGCGCGATTCCCGTTTCGTTGGGCATGCTTGACGGAAACGTATGACGTCATTGTGATTGGACTTAGAAGAGTAGATTCTGCTAGGAATCACGTCGGACGAGCTGAAGCAGCTGTGCACTGTCAACAAGCGCGGCGTCTGCTGCAACCGGTCCTTTTCCCTCATTCGTTTAATGCACAGGAACAACATCGCTCATCTTGCAACCCAGAATACGACGGCCTTCGTCACTCCCTCAGCCGCTTTGTAGATGGAACCAATCCACTGTGACATAGACACATCAGCGAAATGGTTCACATTCCGACCGTGATGTCGGGCGAAGTGGCGTGCGTCGATTTGGACTCGCCCTCCAAACTGAGCGTGCACTCGGATCTGTCGTCGATTCAGGAGACGGAGTCCATCGTTTTTAACCCATTTCCGAGAGTAAAGCATAGCTCGTGTCGACCGGCTTCCATCCCTACCAGGACATCAACCGCTCCCTGTCCTACCTGCGCTCCAACAACGTGAACGTGCTCACCTACCAGAGCGACATGGTTCCAACGACACTGGGGTGTCAATCGTGATTGCCGCTTCCTCTTCTGACAAATAGGAAAGTGAAGTCGCCGCATGCCATTCAACAAGAGGCGCAACTCATCCAGGAGCTCGATGCGCAACGGCGATCCCACAGACCGTCAATCGTGTTCGTTGGGGCCCCACCCTCCTTCACCCAAGAGCAGATCCAGCAGGATCTGACGATGGCTCACGCAGTCGCGTTGGAGAAGCGCGTGCCGGAAGACAGTCTTGTGCGCTACATCCAAAGAGTGCCCGTTTTTGGAATGCGTCAACTCTAGGAGTTGTACAAGAGCAGGTCCGTGAACGCGAAGCAGGCGTTTCAGGAGGCACTTCAGCGAAACGCCCAAATCGCATCCAAAATCGCGTGTTCGTTCGTCACGCGCGATTCCTCGTCTTTCCAACCCCTTCCCGCGTTCCCAGAGCCGGTTTCCACGACGTACTCCATTTGCAGCATTGGAGGGAAGAAGAGCGAGAGCGACCCGAGCGTGTCGTACCGCATCGTGGAGATGATGAAGAACTACGACATGGCGGCGGAGAAGAACGACAAGATCAGCGCGGTGATCGACGACGGTCGCGTCTGCGGCGCGGCGTGAGGCGTAGTGATGAAGACGATGGTGCAGTCCAAACTCACCTACAGCGAGCACGAGAGCTGCTGGGAGCGGCGCGTGGGCAGGCTGGCGCGGCGCTACCAGCTCGATCTGAACTTCCCGTCGAACCTGTAGGTGGTTGGATGGGTGAATGAGAGGCAGACCCCCGCTGTCGACGCCCAAGCCAGGCGCGCCCGTGTTCATCACCTCCACGTACCTCACCACCGTGGCGTCGCTGTCGCCCCACAGCCACAGCGTTCTCCACGCCCATGCCTCCACCGTCATGAACCACTCCTTCCTTCTCTACCTGTTGTTCACCTCGCTCACGCGAGAAGCCCCGCCGTTCCACATCATGGTGCGTGGCGTCGACTCCTCGTCGCAGCAGATCACCGACATCGCCAAGCACATCGGAGACCCCGAAAAGGGGACCACTTTTGTCAGTGGAATGAAGACTCCTGAAATGACGTTGCTGTTCGACGAGAGCGGCACGCTGGTGAGGAGTTTCGTTGACGATGACTTGATGAAGCGCGTTGGATGCGCGTATGTCAAGAAACATGCCGAAATGATCAATGTCAGAATAGGGAGGGGTTTTGACGTGTAGAAGTCGTCCATTCTCATCACGGACGGCGGCGTCAACAGGGAGACCATGCAGTACATCGTCAAAGCATGCCGTGTTTCCGGAATTCCGCTCTTTTCCGACTTTTCAGACATCGGGTGCTTTGACGCGGCGCTGGAAACAGGCCTGTTGTCGTCGTCGGACTGGTCGGTGCTGAACGAAACTGCCGTTGTGGCGCTGCTGCGCAGTCTGAAGAAGGAGGAGGAGAGGAGGGAGTGGGAGGCAGAGCTGAGGAGCGAGAACGCGACGGGCGAGAGCGTGCGGGGTTTGGTGGAGCGAGTGGTGGGCGGGATGAAGAACTGCTTTGTGGGCGAGAAGGGGAAGGTGGGGGAAAGGAGGGGTGGTGAGGCATAGGGTCGGACGGTGCTCCTGTCGCTCAGCAATTGGGGACAGTGGATCGTGACGCTGTCGGAGCAGTCCACGGATGTCGTGTGGATGAAGGGAGACAACCAGGGCGTCTTCCTGAGTGGGGCTTGGGAGAGAGCGTGAGGAGTAGATGCTGCGTTCGAGAGCGGGTTCCTCTGGGGGATCATGAACCAGTATCCGATCGACTTGTCGATTAGCTTGGGCTACATTGTGCAGAAGGAGGTGACGGAGAGGCGTTGTATCTTTAGTCGTGACATCAGTAGTGCGTGCTTCGCGAACCAGATCATGAAGTACATGACGGGCATTAGTAGCAACGATTGCTTTTGGTGTGTTTGTTGCAGCATTGTGTGGGGATGGAGCGTTATGTGAGAATAGAACGATCCCCCGTTTCTGACTCCTCCATTCTTTTCCTTCTACCGAATGAGCGAGTCGGTGGTCTTTTCGACAAACCCTGAAGAGTACATATCTCGGCTAGAAGAATACGCGAATCAGAACCTGTTCGATCCGAGCCGGTTTTCCTTTGATTCCAATTTGGAATACCTGAATCAGCTCGTCCTCATCGCGAAGGACTGTGCGAAGAATGATAAGATGGAGGACGCCTACATCGGCTTTCGTCGCTATCAGATCGTTTTGAACATACTACAGAAGCACAATCTTTACGACCCCAACGATCCCAGAATCGAATCGCTGAACAGGGTGGGCTTCCCCTCTCTTCTTCATTCGTAGAAATGCGCACAAATATCGAGTATTGTGGATGCCGTACGCAAGAAATTGGAGGAGAAAGTGACGACCATTATCGCCAGTTCGCACAGTGCCTCCCTTCGTGCTTCCTCATGGGTAGATGCGTGCTACGACTCGCGTACAACGGCCCATTCGAGAGCACAGAGCAACCAACTCGAGATGAGTACTCACAAGGCCACAAAGAGTGACAACGTCTCCGTAAATGTGTTGCCTCCACTATGCACAGCATCTACGCCTTCGCTAAACGCTTCGAGGCCTCCATCCATGAGGCACACCATTTCGAGTGATTCGCAGGGAAATCAATCCGAGGAGCGGATCCACTACGTGCTGTCGAATCTGAATAGCATTCCGGACGTGCGGGATCAGCGCATTCACGTCGGTCTTCCCCTTCCTGATAACGAGCTCGAGTCGCTGTTGTCCTTAGTACGTGTTGCTATGTGTGGTGATGTGTAGGATGAAGAGTAGGTTCCTCTGTTTTGCTATTTGTTTGTGTTGCACACGCGTCTTGGTTGTGATGGCAATTCCGAAGTGGTTTTATACTCGAAAACGATCACTGGTCATTCTCTTATGTCTGTTGCAGTTCTATATCTCGCTACCCTTCACTGATGGAATGATCTGTTCTCTTTGGTGCACACCTCCCCCTCTCCTCCTCTCCCCTTCCTCCACCTCCTCCCCTCTCCTCACCCTCCTTTCCTCTCCCTTCCCTCAAACCCGTGCGCCCAATCAAACGCCTCCTTCTAGAACCTTCTCTCCTTCTCACTGAATCCCATTCTTTCTTTCAATTCAACTTCAATCATGAGCAAGACATATACAGGCGAAT
>ERZ1106948.171-NODE-171-length-32485-cov-33.330527_pt1 | contig 32485 bp, 45 predicted proteins | sample MGYA00403673_ERZ1106948 | MGnify/ENA primary metagenome ERZ1106948 (study PRJEB35170, sample SAMEA104062409) | human gut metagenome | biome: human gut; feature: human-associated habitat; material: faeces | place: Denmark | collected 2012-05-07 ...
GTGAACACAGCTCCCTTAGCACCCTTTCTCTGACCTATACACCGCGGTGAGCACGATTCAAACAACCACTCCACCCCGAAGCCTCACAGCCGCCCAATCGCGTCGCCAAACGTACCTCTAATAACACGACCCATTCAAGTGTCTACAAGTGTGGGGAAACTGAACAAAAGGTGCACCACACATGAGGCAAAGAATCGGGACAGGGCGGGTGCAAAGTGTCCGCATTTGTGCTTTTCGCAATTGGGAAGTCCACCAACGCTGTTCTGCTAACCAGCCGTTTCGGCGGATGGCGGGTGAGTCAACAAACAGCGGCGCTGGGTTAGTGGTATGAGACCAAGTCCTTGGGAATGGAGTTGAGACGCGGGAAGGAGCGCGTTCTCTTGATTTCCGCGGCCGTTCCCTCGAGAGGACGCACATTCCACACGTACTGGCAATACTTGGCGATTCTATGTTTTACTCTTCTTACCAGAGTCTACGCGTTGTCGGAACTGAACTTCCCCATTCCTGCGACCGTTTCGATGCTCCTTCTCGTCCATTCTCTCTTGTCCTTCCACAGCGCCTGCATCTCTTCCTGTACACGCACGTAGTCGTCGAAGTCGGCACACACTCTGAAGTAGTCGCCGTTCTGGAGCGGCTGGATGAGGAACTTCGCTTCTTCGGGGCTGACAATAGTTCCCAAGAGGAGCGCTCTGAACACCGCTTGCAGCGAAGACGGTATGGGCTTCGCGGTCTGTCCATGCTCCTGCTGCTCTTGCTCTTCGAAGGAGGGTCCGAAGGAGAATCTACGATGAACGGCCTCTCCTAATCCCAACACATTGTGGAGCCCGACCTCGTTCGCGATCTCGATGCTGCTCCCGTCCATCGTGCACAGCAGCAGTGCTCCGTTCAGGGAGAACTTCATGTTGCTGCGTCTCATCCCCGCCATTCGGTCCTACCTCGTTCCGCTGGCTTCCTTTCCCACCGTGCTGATGTGCTCGCTGACGTCGGATGCGGGAATGATGAGCTCGGCGACGGACACGTTGTAGTTGGGGACGAACACCACCTTCAGCTTGTTCTGGATCGTCGCGTCGTTGTTGATGAGCTCGCCCGTCTTCACGATCAGGTGGATGATCTCCTTCGCCATGGTGTAGGCGGGCGCCGCCTTCCCCGCGAAGATCTTCACCACCTCCACCTGCTGCGCCAGCTGCTCTCGGGTCATGCGTTTGAGCTGCAAGTACCGGTGGATGCAGCTATGGCTCACCCTCCCTGCGGAGCACTACTAGAGGATGTTCAGGAGCTGTCTCTTGTACTCGTGGATCCGCTTAATCTGGGCGTCGAACAGGGCGGTGCAGGGCAGGACGATCCCCAGGTTCTTCTCCACGTACTTCACCAGCCTCCTCTTGTTCTCCAGCTTGCTCGCTCTCCACCGCTGCTGGAACTCCGCGTCGTCCGAGAACTCTCGAATGCTCCCAATGATCTCCAGGTTGCACAGCACGTCCTCGCCGACGTAGTCGTGGATCAGGCGGGTTAGCGAGGGGTTGCACAGGGCGAGCCATCTACCCTTCATCGGAGCGAGCGGGCGTACCTCCGAGGCGTGATCCCGTTCGTGATGTTGATGAACTTCTCAGGGAAGAGGCGGTAGAAGTCGTGGAACACGCGGGAGGTGAGAATCCCCGTGTGGAGCTCCGCCACGCCGTTCACTCTGTGGCAGAACGCGATGCAGAGATTCGCCATCCGAATGCGCTTCGGAGAGGACTCCTCGAAGATGCTCAGCACGCTGCACATGCGACCCTCGTCCGGAAAGTGCTTCTGCACCTCCTTCATGAGACGGTCGTTCAGCGTGTAGATGATCTGCAGGTGGCGAGGAAGCAGGCGGTTGAAGAGCTCCACGTCCCACATCTCCAGCGCCTCGGGCAGGATGGTGTGGTTCGTGTAGTTCATGCAGCGCGACGTGATTTGAATCGCGTCGTCCAGCGTCACGTGCTCTCTGTCCACGAGGAGGCGGATCAGCTCCGGGATGGCTACGGCGGGGTGCGTGTCGTTCAGCTGGAAGGTGTGCTGCGAGTCATTCGCTGTTTCAACGGCTACGTATTCGGGGAATTGCTCCCACGGCAGGCACTGCTCCTTGAACGCGGCCAGCACGTCCTGTATCGTGGCGGAGACAAAGAAGTACTGCTGCTTGAGGCGGAGCTCCTTCCCGTTGTAGGTGCTGTCGTTGGGATAGAGAATGCTGCTGATACTGATCACGTTCTCTCGGTTGTTCAGAGCGGATATGTAGTCGCCCTCGTTGAACGACGAGAGGTTGAATTCCTACGGGTCACCTCGCCGCTGCAGCGCCACGGAGAAGGGGTTCGCCTTCCACAGACGGAGATCGATGGTCGTGTTCGTGTTGTACCCGTTGATCGGCGTGTCGAACGCCACCGCCACCACCTTCTGCGTGTCGCACCACTCCATCTACTCGTCAGCCCCTCGCTCAGTCACTACGACGGGGTTGCCGTAGTTGTCCTTGTGCTCGCAGACATGCCCATAGAACTGGATTTCGTACCGCACGTCCTCACGCTCAATCTCCCACGGAGAGCCGAAGGTCAGCCAGTACTCCGGGTGCTCGATCTGGTACCCGTCCTTGCTGATCTCCTGCTGGAAGATTCCGTAGTTGTAGCGAATGCCATACCCCGTGGCGGGGATGTTGTTCGTGGCCAGCGAGTCGAGATAGCACGCCGCAAGACGCCCTAGTCCCCCGTTTCCCAGAGCGGCGTCTTTCTCCTACTCCTCAGCGCACATTTCCATTGTCACTTCCTCGTAGATGTCCTCCATCGCATATCCGAGGTCCAGCAGTGCCTCGCAGTACTTGTCCTCGATTCCGAGATTGATCAGCGAGTTCTGGAGCGATCTCCCCATGAGGAACTCCAGGGAGAGGTAGTGCCTAGCATTCATGTTATGTTATTACTCTTACACTCGCTTGCACCGACAGTCGTCGATGTTGACATTCGTGTCGTTAAAACGCTCGATAAGGCGATCTCGAACACTACAGGACATTCAGTGCAGCGAGCGGTACCTGTGGCTCGTCGCAAGATAGGCCTTCATGTCGTCAAAGTCGAAGCGAGTGGATGCGAGCGTGTACTCGACGTGGTTGACGATACTCCGCTCGATCGTGTCAATATCTAGTAGAATAACGCGAATTCAGTACACCTACCCTGTCCGAGATAGGAGGACATCAAGTCGTACAGGAGTTTGTGCGCACGCTCGAACTCCTCTCCTTTCCGTTGCCGTGACACGCAGGGTTGCATATTTGTTGCTCGCGAATGGATTAGTTGCCGTCTTCGCCTTTGACAAGATGTCATTTGTCAAACAAAGCCAGCAGCAAATATAGGTAACAGAGGACATGGAGGACACGATCGCGTCGATGCGCGCGCTGTCTACGCCGCCCGAAACCTTCAGGTCCAAGCACTGCTCCAAGAACTCCAAGAAGAAACCCTTCATCTTGTTGTCGGTCGTCGTCTTGAGGGAGGGCACGATCTCCTGGAACAGGTCAAGGATGTCGTCCAAAATGGCCTTCGGGTACGGCATCGCAATCGTCCTGATGACACTGTACAGAAAGTCCAGCAGCACGGCTGTGGTCATCACGGACCTCTTCTCCTTGTAGAGCCCAACGACGTAGGACAGGTAGCTATCCATCAGCACGCGCACTCGCAGAAACCCTTCTTTCACCCTGTCGATCACGAAGCGGGACGACTCCTGCCCAATCCTCTCGATCACCGTGTACACCTCTTGCTACGCCATCAGTCCACCGAGACGCTCTCACCTCATACACCAAGCAGGGGAGAATCATCATGATTCCGGTGATGCGGTCTCGATACGCCTCGTGCTCGCCCAGCGTCTTCAGCACATCGACGAAGAACAAGACGCTCTCCTTCGAGAACTGGATGATGTTCTTCTCCTTCAGGCACTACTCCTCACTCTCGCTCTCCTCGCTCACGTCCTCGATCCACGCTATGCAGTACTCGCAATAGAACCATCCGAAGGGCGTTTCGCTCGTATCGGGCGCGCACAGCCGCAGTATCAGCGCCTTCACCTCCTCGTTGCGGAAGCGGATCGCGTCGCGCGTGGTGCACACCTGGAGGATCTGCACCAGTCGCTTCTCCTCCGTCTGAAAGGTCGCCGACGCACTGTCCCCCACCAGCAGCCAGCACACCAGGCGCGCCGTGATCTGCAGGAAGCGGCCGCCAGCGAACTGCATCTTGGCGAGCTGGTCGAAGAGATAGGCGAAGAGCAGCCCGTAGAGCCGCGAGTCGAAGAAGGCCTGCTGCTGCGCGGGCGTGTACGCCTCGAGGAGGCCGAAGAGAGCGTTGACGTGCGCGAAGTCGCCGGCGAGCACGCTCTGGAGGTCGGGCAGCAGGCGGTTGAACTCGGAGGAGTTGGCGTAGAGGCTGAGCAGCATCTAGCGGTGACGGGGGAGGAGGAAGCCCACGATGGATGTCGCGTGCGTCTTGCAGGCCTGGGCGAAGATGCGCTCCACGATGGACTGGAGGAGGAGCTCGACGTGGGTGCCGATGCACATGGACTGGACGCAGGCGACGTAGTTGAAGAGGATGCAGATCTCCTCGGGAGACGACAGGGAGAGGCGGGAAACCAGCTCGTCCACGCGCGATGCACACGATTCATAGGACGGCGAGGTCGCGATCTCCCTGAATATCCGATCGAACAGGAGGATCAGCGTCGACAGCGAGCAGGCGGTGAAGTCGATGTCCTTCAAGTCCGTGTACACATCGTCCGAATTGAGGAGCTGCGACGACACGAAGAAGTTAACCAGCCCGTTGTATCCGGTGGAGTGGAGTCGCTCCTGCAAATACCGGTCGCGGAGAATGAAGAGGAACACCGCCTTTCCCATGGGGCTGGAGCACAAGCGAATCAGCCAGTCCGGAGGCTCCTCCTCCGATAGAACGAAATCATTTGCCTTTTGTGATAGAATCGCCTCGGAGAACTAGTTCGTCAACCCAGCGAGATACACTTACCAGCTTGCACACCTCGTCTTCGATCGTCTTGTTCACGTCCCTCTTCAACTCGTCGCCGTTCTGGACTAGGAATGACATCCCTGAAGAAAAGCGCACTATCTGAAGCGACGAGCATGATCATCCTCTTGATGAAGAGCGCTTCCGCAGATGAGTCACTACGAATGAGGCACGTCAGACGAACGCGCGTACTCGCGCATCTGCTCCACGGGGAACGTGTTCCAGAGAGTCGTTGATTTGCGGTTCAGCAGTCTACAGCGGTGACAGCGTGACATCGACCAGCTACGCTTTCGAGGGCTGTTCTGGGTTCATTCTGCAAAGAGAAAAGAGAAATCCAAAGCTTTCCCTCCGGGATGAGAACGGAAAACGGCAGAATGAATAGAGAGCGAAAAGAAAAAAGCGCCGAGAAGGTGGATCGAACACCTGACCTTATGATCTTCAGTCATACGCTCTCCCAACTGAGCTATCTTGGCTACTGTTTCCGCTCCCACCCTACCCCCCATGAGCGCCCAAATCAGAGAAAAGGGGTAACGCAAAGAAGCCAAAAAGAAATAATGCAGTGCGTTCGTCGCTTGGTTCCTTCCGTTGTTAAGTACTCTACTCGCATGTACAATCCTGCGAGATTCTTTGGTGGTGAGTTGCGTTCCTTGTCAGTGACGCCGTAGTGGAGATGACCTTCAAGGCCAACGGTGAAGACGTCGAGGTGGAGTGCGATGCTGGCGAGAACCTCTTCGAGGTGGCTCAGAGCAACGATGTTGAGGTGAAGAGTGCGCGATCCTGGATTTCCGTTCACGATTAGACAGCTGCAACGGTGGCGGCACCTGCGGTGAGTGCTTCATGCTCTTCCCTAAGGACGTGTTTGACAAGCTCCCCAAGGCTGGTGAGACGGAGCAGGGTCTCCTCAAGAAGTTCGGCGCTCCTGCCAAGTTGCTTTTGCGTGTGTCGTCTTATGCGTAGTGCCAGACTCTCTTGCCAGATCAAGGCTGCTGACTTCATGAGCGGCAAGACCATTGAGGTTCCTCTTCCTAAGTAAACCGTAATGGTTGTGTTTGTTGCAAATGAACCGTAATGGTTGTGTTTGTTACAAAGAGGGGAAACGGGATTACAGAGTCTATGAGCGATGCTTTCTTTTGCAACAGCAGATGAATGCCGCGATGAGGACAACAACGAGGACAACGAGGATCACGATGAGTGTGACACTGACGCCACAGCCTAGTCCTCACATTGATTTCTGATGGCTACCACCGCTTCCGGAGCGCGTTCCTGAGAGACCGAACAGACGGATCGTCTTGTCTACCTGTCAGCCACGAAATTCAGTAAAACCCGAGTAGAGGATACGGACGTTTTGCACAGTTGTGCCGATGGAGTCTGCATACACTGTCGTATAGGGAAGACCGGCTTGTGTGCAGGCATTGCTGCTATCCCTCACAACCGCCATCCACAACTACGCTAACGAGAAGGATGATCCCTCCCTGAAGCTGTTCTGGCAGGCAAAACCGAGGGAGGCGAAGGTGTCCTTGTCCTTGACCGTCATTTCGACGGATTTGTATTTGATATCATAATCGTCGTATGACGAGGATCCGTGGGACACCACTGCGGGCTCCAGCCTGTCCATCATCACTTCAAGCAGGATCTACGTCGACTTTACGTACAGATACGGAGTGCCCTTGCATTGGCTGTTTGTGTATTGGGATTCTGTTTGGAGAATGCGCTTTGCGTAGCCCATTGTGTTTGTGCTCACTTGAAACGAGTACTGCACGACTACACGTTATATCCAGGTGAAGTGGGGTACAAATGGGTCCTGCCGCTGTGCATTCGGTAGTGTACTCTCCGCACTCTACGATGACATCCTCAACACAAAGCGTACGAAGGGATAATGCGATTCCGCACAAAAGGGGGAGAAGAGCGATCACCCTCATTCTTTCTAACGAACACGTGCGTTTCATTGGGGGTTTTCATTATTCCCTCCTTTTTTGGCAACTCTCGTTCTCTTCTTCTTCGCTCCAAGAATGGAGGATGGGGTGCGCTAAAGGAGAGTAAAACTACTCACCGCTGTTTCAGAATAATGTAGATTCGATGAACCATGATTCGTTTTCCGAGCGTGTGCATGAAGCGGTGTACTCCACGTACAATGGAATCAAGGGTGGGGGAAAACCGCAGTCGCATGAGTGGACCGTTCTAGCCGCGATGCTCGCTGAAAGGGATGACGAATTGGAGGTGATTGCACTCACGACGGGAACGAAATCCGTGACCGAATCCCAACTATCCCGAGAAGGACTTGTCGTGAACGACTGTCACGCGGAAGTCCTGTGCAGGAGAGCGACTATCTATTTTCTGATGACGGAACTCGAGAAGTGCCAAGATCACAAGGAGAATGCTTATTTGGAGCAGATACCCGGTTCTGAGAGGTGGAGAATCAAGGAGGGAGTGAAGCTTCACATGTACGTCAGCCAGACGCCGTGTGGCATAGCGTCGGAGTATTCAAAGGAAGGAGGGAAGCGAGAAGCTGTGGAGCTGTTCAACGTGAAGCAGCGCAAATCAAAGCGCGTGTGTCTGGATGATCCTGCCTCCTCTCCGAACGATGGTTTGGAGTCCATGCACCTGTCGGGCGCCAAGTTTGGAACGGATCCGGTTCGTCTATCCACAAAGCCGGGACGAGGCGAGCACTCTCGCAGCTACAGTTGCAGCGACAAGATATGCTTGTGGAACCACATCGGAATCCAGGGCGCCGCTCTCTCCCTCCTCCTGGATCCCGTGTATGTGTCGTCGATTATCATCAGCGGCGACATGGACGAGCAGGTGGTGAGAAAGGCATTGTCGACTCGACTGGTTGTTCCAGACCTCCCTTCTCCATTCAGGAAGAACGAGATCCGGATCATCCGCGATTCATGTGCATCGCCACTATGCGAGACGGAAGTGATGAAGAAGCTAGACGGAAAGAAGCTGGCTGCATGCGGTTCGTCTCTGATCTGGATCGCCCCTTCGGTCCATGAGACGCTGATCGCGCGAAGTGGCGTGAGGCTGGGAACCAACGTGAAGAAGGGAATCAGCGAGAAGAACATGAGTGTGCTGTCTCCTTTGGCTCTCTTCCGACGATTCAAGGAGCTGCATCCGTGCGAAGGGGACTATGCGAGCGTAAAGGAGAACGCGGAGGCGTATCGGACGGCGAAGCAGCGCCTGATGGATGCTTCGCTGGAGTACTCCATGAAGGAGTGGAAGAGGAAGGACAGGGTGTATTATCGTTTTGCGTGGAGTGTTTGATACAGAGACTAGCGTGGAGTGTTCCTTGAAATGAGTGTTGTTTGGTATTGAACGCTTCTCATCTCATTCTGCTTTTCACTCAACGCTTCTCCCAACAAACAGATCACTCATCGTTCATCATTTCGGAAACAATACTGGATGCCACTAGTTTACAACACCTAAAAGCTACACATCACCCACCCTCGCATCGCCCACAATCAATCTGCGAGTCAATAATGATGACTTCCAAACACGACTTGAACTGCTCGTACAACGCTACACCTCACTCTCTCCCACTTCCATCACCCTCTCGCTTCAGGATCGTCAGCACCGACGTCTTGCGCACCAACATGTCCACCAGCGAAATGGTGCTCTGAAGCAGCCGCGAAATCTACCTCTCATCGCCCGCTCGCACTCCCACATCTCGCAGCTGCGCGCCCTCCATGCGGTACTTGCACACATAGTGCTCGTCGTACAGGATGTTGTATAGACAGATCGCCAGCGTCAGCAGGTTGTTGATGTTGGTGGACTTCTACACGTCACGCCCGCACCACGCCCGCACCAGACAGTTGCGCAGGATCAGACCCAGCTTGTGGTTGTTGCTGCTGTTGTACAACAGGATGTACGTGCACACCTGCAGCAGGCGCAGCGCGTGCGAGATGAGCTCGCGGTTCGCGCACACCTCGTCGATGTTGTTGTTGTCGTTACTGTTGATGTTCGGGATGCGGATTCGGTCGAACAGGCGCAGCAGCAGCGTCTGCAGCTTCTCCACCTCCATGCACAAAACCATGTGCTCGTCCGCCACCGCGAGGAAGAAGGACAGACACGACAGCACCAACGGCTTCAGCGTGGTGGCGTCGAATATGGAAATGGTGCGCACGAATGACGTTTTGAATAACTCCCACTGCGGGAAGAGCGAATAACCTACGCGTGACGGAGAGTGGCGACACGCACAGCTCAGAAGGACCTGGTGGACTTGAATGACGAAGGTGACTTCGCTGGAGTCCCAGTGGAACAGGCAGTCGTCCAGCAGCGTGAGGAGCTGCTTGAGAGGACATGACGCATCGTTGTCGTAGAGAGAGTTGGACACGGGGGGAATTGCTCTCTCTCCTTCGATGAACCAGTTGGACTGTTCTGGAGGGTGAACGGCGAGGGAGGGCGGAAGCAGATCATCTCGGACGGTGGGACAGGAAATGAGAAGCGTGCTGAGAATGGACAGAATTAGATTCTATGGTGACAGGAAAACCAGAATTCGCACTCCATTCGCGCTGTGGAGGTGTTGGATGAGATAGTCGAGCAGTGGGAGCAGTGACGTGTGCTTCGATTGAATTGCAGCGAGAATGGACTGAAGCTACGTGTAATTGGCTGTTCGTGCGCCCACTTCGAAGATGATGCTCGACTCCATGGTGTTCGTTGCTCTACACGGAAAGCAAAGAGAGCAAAACTACATCGTCGTGTCCTTCTCGTTCTCAAAGACGGGAGTTACCGATTCTGTCGGTCATCCACACATGCCACAGCTACCACGCCAGATATCCGTCAGCAGACTGGAGACAAACTCTCTATCGCGTTCGTAGCGCTGCTCCTGCTTTGATTCTCGCTCGATCATCGCCTTCTTCTTCTCTTCCTTCTTCTTCTCCTCTAACGCCGTTTCTTGCTCGATCTGATATATTTCCAGCTGCATCTCAACATCATTGAGCCTTTTCCGCAACTGCTCGTTTTCCTCTATCATCCTCTTCTGCTTTTCCGCCATCTCTTCCCTGCAGTTCATATGTGAGCATGCAATTCAATACATTTGACGTGCCAAGCTACTTTCCGAATTGCTGCGTTGAAATCCATTCTCTCCGTTCCTATGAACTGAACAATAACGCACTGTCTCGTACAAGCTTGAGTTCCGTTGGAGGGAAGATGTGCTCCGCTGTCGCAACAGTGAGGACTCCGAGCCGTTGTTCCATCTCTTCATCCTCTCGTGTGCAGCCGGCAAACAAACACGGGAAGGGGAAACAATAAATGGACATTACTCTTCAACTACTTCCGCGCTCGCGTCTTCTTCGGTTTCTTCATTATCACTTTCATTATCGCTTTCATTATCGCTTTCATTCTCATTCTCATTCTCATTCTCATTCTCATTCTCATCATCACAGTAATTCACATCCTCGTCTTCCTCCTCATCTCCATACACATCAAGATAGGAGTGCGTCTGCTTCACATTCAAGTTGTGAACGACAAAGTCCTCATCGCCGTTCTCGTACTCATCGCTGTCCGTTGGAGGGAGCTACACATCACGGCATCCATGAACAATCACGTCAATACTCTTCTCGATCGACCGCGATTGCTCGATTCTCTCCATGTACTCATTCTGGAACGCAATGACCTCCGCTCCTGATTTGGCATTCGCGTAGCCCTCTAACAGTTCCTATTCCTCATCTCGTTCCGTCATCTTTACATAGTTCAACGAAATGAACTGGCAGCCCCACTTGAACGGCTTCAAGATGATCAGCGCATCTTCCTTCAGTCCGACGATGTACAGCGTGGCTGCGATCGCCTCGGCACACGTCAGCTTCGATGGCTTTCCGTAGTTCACAGGATTGGCTGCCACGAGGAACGGGAGGATACGATGCACACCGTTCTTCAGCTTCGACATGGGAATCTCGTCGATACGCGCCCACGAACAATCGATTGCCGACGTTCCATATTGCTTCACAACGTCCTAGGAATGACACCCATACGCTACTCGATACAAGGTCTTCGATTGAAACCGCTTTCGTGCCATAGGGAGACAGAACGAGTCCGTGATAGGGCTGATTCACCTTGATGGGCTCTATGATATGGCAACGACAACGAAACGCATACTCAAGTAACCTAAACGCTCCAACTTTCTTCCCGTGCACTTCTTGGCATCGCATTGCTCAAAATCCCACATGTAGATGCCTACGCTCGTTTTGAACGTTGTGTTCTACTCCTGACACTTCGATACAGAAAGCAACATCTTTATATCCGCGAACATGTGTCTCCTTCTGGCCATTGAACTTCCTCTTCGGTTTCTTCACCGTATGCGGTCTGTAGTCACCGTCGTAGTCGCCCTTTCCCTTTTTGCCCATTTTCGGCTTCTGTTTCTCTTTCCTTTGAGGAGTGGGAGTCATTCGTTTCGCAGAGTGTCTTCAAATCAAACAGAAACACGCACTCTCTTCACTTCATTGCCTCCAGTAGAGAGAAGAAACGATTCAACTCGTCCTTGGTGGCTTCATTCCAGTCCTTGGTCTCAAACAGCAGTTTCATGACTGCCTCCATCTGCTGCTCGTTTTTGGAGGCGAGCAGCGCTTCGTCAAGAGGAGCGTCCTTGTTTTCGTGAATGCAGTCGTATATCTACTCGACACCAAATCTACACGAGTGTACTTCCTGCGCTCTGCTGGTGATGCTGTCCACTAGCCCGAGAGATGCGGCGCAGCGGATTCCTAACGAGTCTTGGCATATCCCGTCAATCACCTGGTACAGGGGCGTCACTGTGCTGTTGGCATGCTGATCAAAGAGGACATTCATCTGTTTGAAGTGGATGGCGTGATGAAGTGCGTGGAGCAGCGACTCTTTCAAGTAATCCGAGAAGTGTGTGGACAGGAGGCAGTACGAATCACGGACCGCTGCATTATCCAGGTACTGGAGGAGGGAGAGGAAGAGGGCGATTCCGTCTATTGGTCACTCCTCTCACTTTTCATTTCCTTGAGGCGCGGTTCCTTTCCCGAATTCGTCGATGCAGAGGATGGAGCGGTCTCGCAGAGATCGACAGATCCAGCCGATGCGCGTCAAGTCTTGCGTGAAGGAGGAGCCGTTGTCAACAACACTATCCATGACTCCCGAGCGCCGCCCCTACGACTCAACGGAGGTGAATTTGGTCTGGATCCTATGATTGAGCGCTGCTTCCTCTCGTACATGGAGAACAGACCGAGCGTCGCCTCGTCCGCGGGAACGAAGCAGCCGATCTGGTTCATGTACACGACGAGGGCGATCTGCTTGAGGTACACGGACTTCCCGCTGCTGTTCGGTCCCGTGACGACGGTGATGGGCGCGCTCAACTACGCTGAAGTCCGTCCCGTGTGCGTACGTCAATGGGGTTGGGAATGAACTGCTCCGTGACCAGCTCCAGCAGCGGGTGGCGCGCGTTCTACTGCTGACTTCTTCTTCGCAGGACTACTGTGACGTGGATCACGGGCTCGTCCACAATGCGCGGCCTCACGAACCCACACTCCGTGCAGATGTCAGCCCACGACGAAATCACGTCGATTTCCGCGATGGTGCTGGCGGCGTCGTAGAGCAGCGTGGACAGCGAGGCGAGCTTTCTGGCGACGGTTTGAAGAATGGTCTCCTGGAGGTCCGTGATGATGGCGCGGATGTCGCCGTATTGCTGGGAGTGAGGGGCCTTCCGCTTCCGTACCTTGTCGAGATTCGTGGCGATTTCCGTCTTGTAGTAGATGGTGTCTTCGGTGTGGAACTGGTACGCGAAATCGGCGGGGAATCTGGCGTTTCTGTGAGTGACATGGAGAAGCAAGAGGAACGCGAAGGTCGTGAGATCGGTGTGAATCGCCTCTGCGGACGCGAGAGGAACCGACAGCACGTATCCAACTACGCCGTCAGCGCGCCACGCTTGCCCTACTCAGTGGGTGATATTCGTACCCCCAGTTCTCGAAGGAGGGCAGCGACGCCACTTCTGGGAGACGCTGGAGGAGGAGGTGCTTGGTGGCGGCGGTGCACTCGTCGAGCAGCGTGAACATCGAGTTGTAGATATGTCGCTGCTCGTCGAGCTGGGCGTCGACGCCTTCTCGAATGACCACTTCCTTCTGCTCCGCGGATTGCTTGGCGTCAATGAGCTGCTGGAGCAGCAGGGCGAGCTGGTTCATTTCGGAGCACCGGAGGATTTCGGGCGCCATGGTGGCTAGCTCTGGCGGGGCTCCTTTGGACGCGTCCGCGTACTTGTTCATCACCTCGAGAATCCGCCCGATCTCCAGCGCGGCTTGAACGGAGTCGATGAGGCGAAGCCAGTCCTTCGTGGAGGCGCGGTGGAAGGTGATGCGCTGGAGAGTCAGCGGGATGTCGGCGACGCGCTGGATTTCGGTCTGGAGGGTCTTCGTGAGTTCGTGGAGTTGAGGCTGCTGGAAGAAAGAGATGAAGGCGTGGCGGGACTGGATCTCCTCCTTGTCGCGCGAGGGACACACGACCCACCTAGCTGTCATTCCCGAGAATGGACTACTGTTTCAGGAGGCGTCGTCCGAGCGGGCAGCGTGCTTGGTCGAGGAGGTTGTAGATGGTGAAGCCCTGCTTCTCTCTGCCCAGGCCCTTGATGAGAGAGGGATGCGTCACGGTGGTGTAGATGTCGAGGCTGTGCAAGGAGTACTACAGTGTCAGGACAACAAACAGGCTCCACGCGGTCAATCATCATGTAACGGTCGAGCTCCAGCGGAACGAACCGTTGGATGGGAAGGGTGGGCGCATCCCCCTGGAACCGATCTTGTGAGAGGTAGACGGTGAGATAGCGCAGGAGACTGCCGACGCTGCGAACCATTTCCTTTGCTTCTAGGTCGATGGTGCTTTGGAGGGTCAGAGTGGAGTTGAGGGTGTTGTGGAGGGGTTGAGTGGGAGTGGTGTTGTGGTGTTGAGTGAGAGTTGTGTTGAGGTGTTGAGTGGGAGTAGTTTCATGGAGAGATTGATTGGAAGTAGTTTCATGGAGAGATGGATCGGAAGTAGCATTCTGAGGAGACAGATCAGACTCACTCACATCCCCTTCTGAGGCACTAATCACGGAGTGAACCAACTCGACTGCTTGCTGGTAGTCGACTAGGTGTTACAGCGAAGCGCATCGTTCACAGTTCGAGGGCTTCTGAAACAGGATTTGAGGCGGCGTTTGGTCTGCTTCCGTGGTGCATGCCTCGTTGATGCAGGCAATGATGTCTTCGCCCACTTTTGCACTGCACATCACTCACATTACTTGAATGGACTTGAGTAACACTTTTGAAGGAAACCGCTTGGAGAAGACTAGGAATTAACACAACACGAGATAGCCACCGTCTGTAAGAAAGAGCTCCACACTGTCCACGAGAGACACTTGAACTATTTCGATCGTCTGCTGAACGGGATCATAGAAGGCGACTCCAATACTGGGAGTGAAGAGAAAGAAGAACCGATACTCCATTTGACTGGTGGAAAGGGCGCACACGATCTACAGTAGTAGATGGGAAATGAGTATACCTCTTCATTCTCTTCAATGCTGCTTTCTTCCATGATGGAATTATGGCCTTTCAAACACCATCCTCATCTTTTCCCTCCATTCAAGACAAATACTTAGAAGTGCTGCTTCCACTCAAACGGATTCATTTTAGTGGTTCAAACAGGGATTGACCTCCTTCATGATCATTGAGACAACGATAAGACTCATATCCTTCCATCGTCTACCACAACGACAGTATTCACAAAGGAATAACAAACACGACAAAATGAAGCATAATACAAAGCAGCTCCCAAACTCCAGTCCACATTCTTATTCGCCACGTTCTTCACAAATACAACGCGATTACTCAGCGGACTCAGCGGATCTGCCACTCTCCGCAGCACTCTCTCAATCCACACGCCTTGCAACAACCGATACGGAAGAAGATTCTTGCTTGTGAACCGGTGCCTGGTCCCGATGGAAGTTATCAGCGACCTACTCATGACAAGTGCATCGCGCGCTCACTGCATCGAAAGGGGTGCAATCGTCTTCCAGCACTGTGCATAATGAGCCGCATTGAAGGTGGCTCCTTCCGCAGAAGACTCTCCTCCCTCGGTGGTCCATCGCACAAAGGAGCAGTAATCGCTGGCATAAAAGGACAGAGACATGGCGTAGAAGGTCATGTTCGTCTGCGGGACCTCTAGCGCCAAGAAGTCGCACAGGTCGGAGACAGAGGAGCAGGAAGCCGTATCCCCCAGAATGGCATCCACGATGGACGCGCACTGGTCGTACTACGCGTGAATGCCCAAGAGAGAAGGAACGTCACTCGTGCCGACTATGCGTCTTCCGTTGAAATCCTCCTCGTAGCCTTGTGGATAGCACGGATTCTCGTTCCTATCCTCCTTCTGCAAGTAGTTGAGAATGTGGAGACGCATCGGGTCCGCGCCCAAGGAGGAAAACGAGTGCGTGTGCACGTCCTGCGAACCCTTTGGAAGGAAGGCGATCTCCAAACTCGCCCCACCCAAATCGATCGAGCCCACAGTCAAGTTGGAGGAGGAATGGGCTAGATGGTTCACAGCCAGCCAGCCGAAGCGGGACTCCATCTCACCTACATGTGAGGACTGAACATAGTATGAACCCGTCAGCACGTCAAACTGTGAATTCTGGATCGTGAAGAACGGACTCTCCTTCCGCAAATGAGAATACACGGACTGGAGAAGACGGTCGCGATCCGGGCTTGGAATCGAGCGTATCCCTCCCGTAGCAAACACATACAACGGTATTTCCTGTGCGACAACTCCCTTTTGTTGGACACACACCGCTGCATCCTGGAGCAACGAATTCATGCTGCTCCAAGCACCTTCAGTATCGTGGACGTAGGAGCTAGAGTCAGAAACAAGGAAACGGAACGAACCTCAAACCGGGCTCTGTAACAGCGATACACAGCTGCACCAGCTCCTCTTTATCCCGTTGATACACGACAACGCGCGTTCCAGAGCTACATGACACATGGGTGCTGCAAACTACCTTCCCGCGTCAACAATTGCGATGTACTCGTGCTTGACTGGAGCGGAACGCGGACTCTTCTCTACCCGTCATCCTCATGCGAACGACGCAACGGAGCAGCACAACCGACAGCAGGACTGAAACGAGAGCGAAGAGCGCGCGCCACAGCGGAAAGGAAGCCATCCCTTGCCAAACACTAACACTAATGAAACGCCCTTTGGAACTTTCTTTCAAAGAAAAACTGAATAGAATGCCAAAGTTGGTATTGAATGAATCGGGCAAGCGGCTGCTCCGCGATTTGAAGAATCTGAAGAAAGATCCTCCTGCCGGTATCGCGGCTGCCCCCATCGATAACGATATCTACGTAGTTGGTTTGAGCGAAGTCTGATGCATAGAAATGGGAAGGCGTCATTATCGGGTAGTTGGTAATCGTGTTGGACTCACCTATAGACCCGACAATACTCCGTTTGAAGGAGGTTCCTTCTCGATTGGATGGTGGATGACGCATAGGCGTGTTCAAGCTCCTCCTCGAATTCCAAGATAACTACCCAAACACTGCGCCCAAAGTCAAATTCGTTACGAATATATTCCACCCGAACGGTCGTTCTGTGGCATCCCCTTGACGCGTAGTGTACGGAGACGGTCGTATCTGCCTGGACATCCTTCAAAACCAGTGGAGCCCCGTGTACGACGTATCCGCCGTCCTTTTATCCATTCAGGTGGGTGCTGTGTGGTGGCGTTCATCGTAGTCGCTTTTGAGTGACCCGAATCCCCTCTCTCCGGCGAACTACGAGGCCGCTCGCCTATATACAGAAAACCGTACAGAGTACAACCGCAGGGTAAAACAGGTGATTATGGAGAACGCTTCCCAAATGGAAAAGGAAGCGTAGACACATCGCTCTTTATTGGACAAACAATCCTATATTGACAGCTGGGACGACGCGTGGAGCTTGAACTGCATGTCCTCATCGAGAGAGAGCCACGTGATCTCTCCCGATACCGACACCAAATAGATGGTGTCTTTATCCGCCATGTACATGGTGCATCTATCCGTGACTCCTCCTCCACTTGGGCACATTTCCTCCTTCAGCGGCATCTTCGCAAGACTCTTGCTCTCCACGTCGAAGATGGTGGTTAGGGATGTCGCATTTGCATCTGCACGTTAGACAGTTGGTCCAGCACCACTTTCAGACACAGCGAAGACATGAAGCAGCTCGTTATCGCTAATGCACAGCACGTACTTTTCGTCCTTCGATATGCTAGGAATGAAGACGGAATTCGGCATGGACGTGAGATTCGATATGTTTGCCTTATCCACTCCTCTTCGAAGCAGCTGGTACTTCTCCCCGCTATTCACATTGTATACACGAATGAGAGTGCCTCTCTCCGACACGGTGGCAAGCAATGAGCCCTCATCGGCCAAATCGATGTTGCGAAGCGTGTTGTCGTGAGCGTCCAGATGCAGTACCCCAGACGATTCGCTCTAAGGAGTGATTGCGAGAAACGAGACACACGATAATGCGCAACGACCCCTTTTCGTTCCCGGGAATAATGAACGCCTTTGAGTTCACAGCCACGAGTCCGTAGCAATTCTCGTAGGTCGAGTACTCTTGCGTCTTCTTCAACGTGCTCAGATCATATATGTAGACATGTGTAATCGTGACAACGATGAGTCTACGCTCAAGAACAGCAGGAGGACGTACAGTTTGTTCGTTATCCGTATGTTTCTCACTTTGGAGTGGACCGTGATTTCGGCGACAAACCGAGCCCGTTTATCGTCCCACAGAAGCACCTATCCATCAGAATCGAAAACGAAAGGAGGAAACCGAGTTTGGGGAGAAGAGCGGCTTTGTTCCTCCGCCCACAATAGCGACGATATTGGACTCGTCGAGTAGTTCGATGATTCCAATGCCTCCCGTCAGAAACTCTACGCATTACGAATCGCGCGAAGCGCCAGCAACTTCTTGAAAACAGTTTCTGAAATGGATTGCACTGATACACTGCAAACCCGTCGTCAAATCCGCAGGCGAGATATGCTTTGAATCACGGAACAAGCACAGAAGCGTACATCCGTTGTGGTTGAACGACGCACAGAGCATTTCGCTACGCTTCATCGCGATTCGTCGTGTTTGCTTTGAAGGGGCACTTATCCTCTCTTTGAATTTGAAAGCTCTCTCTTGGGTTCACGAAAAGAGCTTGCTTTCAACTTGTGAATTGCAATGAATGTGGGCTTGCAAAGTGAACGAGAAGGGAAAAGGGGTGATTTGGGCCGATGCTATCCTTTGCATTGCAGCAAGTGATTCAATGACCGTGTTCCATGTGAATGGAGAAGTGAACGTCTTCCTTCAGCTCCTCTCTGTTTCGTTTTTCGCCTCCCCAACAGCCCCAGTATTCAACCCCACGCCCTGACAAAACCCAAAATCGTGGCATCTTTACTCATTTGTAGAAATCGAGCCTGTTTTGCACAATCGCATGGATGTTCATTTCTTGTGCATGCGTGGATAGAGGCAGTTATGGCTGCAAATCTAACGGATGACTCGCTGCTGAGCGATTTGCGAGACCTGAGCGTCGACCCCGCGATTGTAGGCGAGTCTTTGTTTTCCCTCCAATCTTCTAGCTGTTGCAGCGCGTCAAAAACGTGTACGACAAGATGTATATCTTTCAGAAAAACGAGAGCATAACGCAATTGTTTGATCTGATCGAGGGTATCCTCGTGTACATTCCGGTGTCATTTGTGGACGATTACTCGTATCGCATCCGAAAGTACTGGGTTGCCGGAAGAAGTGATTTCGTAGTAACTGCTTTCAAATCTTCAAGAAATTGCTTTCAAAGGGGATAAGCGACAAGGCGCTGCGAAGTCGCATGCTGAATGTCTCGTTTTCTGTAGGTTCTTCGGTTTTGCGTGTGATTGTAGTGCTTTTCGAAGGAGAACGAGATGAACGGGTACGTGCTGATCAAGGTAATCGAGTACCTTCTCGTGCTGACGGATTCCGTCTCCGTCGACATTGGAGACCAATTCCTGACACAGGTTGAAACGATTTGCAGCAACTTCGGCCAGTCATCCCTCGACTTCCTCCACGTTGCCTTGCCTCTTCTCCTTCACGCTAGACATCCTCCGACGCGTTTCGCAATCCCCAGTCTCCCTCTCTTTCCCCAGATACCGCGATCGGTATGGGCGTTGCTTCTCTCTCATCTAGCGTCTCCCCAGCTGAGCTCAATCCCTCGCGCTGTTCCGATGTCGCAGAGTGCGTCTCAAGCGTCTCAACTTCCTTCTCAAGTATCTCAGAACGCTTCTCAAACATCGCAAAACGCTTCTCAAAACACATCTCAAACACCTCAACTCCCTCTCCAAGGAAGAGAGAGCCAGAACGAGGGCGGGAGACGGGCGCGGTCTCTCTCGGTGGACATGGTGGTGAAGAAGAGCATGGCGCTGAACCCCGACCAAATGAAGGACATCACAGTACACTCGTTTCCGCCCACTCACACCCAGCGCTCCGCCATCGCACCCATCACCTCCTCCATCATCCTCGTGGACCGGTGCATCGTGGTGGCGATCCGCCTGCTCCGCCTCGTCCCTTCTCTCCTGTCGAAGCACAAGGAGCCTCTCCTCCGTCGCATCATCGCGCTCGCATAACGAATAGAAGCGCTGTACAAGATGATGTCGTGCGAGATCATCCGTCCCGCGTCGACGACCGAGAAGCAGTACACCGTGTACCTGCGCATCTTCAGCTACTCCATCTTCTACATCATCAACATCCTCAAGAGCTTCAGGCTCTCCAACTCCGCCTTCTTCGAGCGACTCGCCAGCAACGTCACGAGTCTTCTCGTCTACTACCCCAAACACAACGTGCATCTCTGCGGCGTGAGTGAGGCGTAGAAGGACCTGCGCGAGAGTCTGACCACCGATCTGCTCATGCTCTCTTCCGTCTCCATTCCCCAGTCCTTCGCCAAGAACCTGCCTCTCTTCCTGATCGGCGGCATTCTCTTCGACGACAACCCGCTCTCGGGGCCCTCCGTCTCCGAGAACGGCTTCAACGCCACGAGCACGATCATCCTCTCATGCAAGAAGAACCTGAGCCTGTTCGACATCCAGTGCGTCGTGATGCGCTACGCCACCTACATCGAGAGTCCGCAAGCCAGCTTCCGCACCTCGCGCAAGATGATCACGGTGCTGACGCAGCTGGTTCCCGTCCTCAAGGAGTTCGTGCAGAGCAACCGCGACGAGGTGCGTAGGGCGAAGCGGCGTGTCTTCAGGTGTAGTGACGATCCTGTACCGCATCTTCCTGACGTACGTGCGCAAGCTGGAGGATCTGCGTCTGATCGTGGTGCACGTGAGCGTGGAGGGAGCGTGTGAGGCGTAGGACTGCAGTATTCGCGGCGTGAAGAAGGCGTACAACGACTACGTCCGGAACAACACGCGCTACACCGACTTCAGCGAGGGGAAGGAGTCTTCGCCGCCCGTCTCGCAGTACGACGAGGACGGCGTGCGCGTGATGCCGCCCTACGCGGAGTCGGAGATCGGCGACATCGAGGTGAAGGAGTCTCGGTACAACACCATCTCGCTTCTTCAGCAGTTCTGCATGGGCATTACCAAGATCGTCGAGTTCTTCAAGGAGCCCGCGCCCAGCCCTTCCCAGCCCACGTCGCCCTCCCTGCTCGCTCACTCTGCGATGAACACGCCGCAGAACCCGCCGCAGACCACGTCGCCCTCCCTGCTCGCCCACTCTGCGGGCAATACGCCGCAGCAGAACGCCCAGCCCGAGCCCCCACGCCCCAACATTCCGTTCCCCACGGACTTCATCATTCTGGTGTACCGCTACCTGATCAGCCTGTTCGACTGCAGCGAGCTGTTCACGGTGGTCGAGAACCGCTCCAAGGAGCAGGTGGGCGCTGCAGGCGTTTTTGAGGGATAGATCGAGCTGTGCATCCGCCACTACTCCGCGGTGGTGAGCGAGCTGCCCGGCGACAGCAAGCGCCGCGTGCTGAGCACCGCGTTCCCGCACCTGTACGAGTGCATGAAGAGAAACCCGCTGCTGGTGGAGTTCATCCGCAACATCGTCGTGAAGGCGAAGGACACGCACTACACCTCCATCGTCCTCGTCGACTTCATCGCCAACCACATGGACGTGAGGCCGATGCGACGCAGTCACGCGTAGGAGTTCGTCAAGGACACGAACGACCCGCCCATCGTGCTGACGCTCTTCAAGCTCTTCTGCTCGCGGCTGTCGCTGGCGGCCTCCGAGGAGGTGATCTTCCGCCCCTACTACCGCGTAGGTGTTCTCGCTGGGTTTCACCGTAGCGCATTCTGTCGGAGTGCATCCGCCGGTTGGTGAACACGACGAACTGGAGGCCCTACCTCGACCTGCTGTTCTGCTTCTTCAACGTGTTCCAGCACAACCAGCTCACCGACATCCCGAAGGAGATCCCGCTGATTCTGAAGGACCTGATCCCGCAGCTGCTCCACCTCGAGCGCGTGTGCGGCAACTCGCACCTCCGCGAGTGCATTCTGGAGATCGTTCTCCACCTGCCGCTCCCCATGACGCAGAACCTCTACGTGTCGTACATCCCCGTCCTGATGCCCTTCTACCTCAAGGGGCTCTTCGGTCCCGAGACGCTCCAGCGACCCTGTAGGCGTGTTGTGTCCTGCTGACGGGTAGCGATGAACTACTTGGAGGCCTACTTCCAGAAGGTGCCCGCGGACGACATGATTCGCATCCTGCACAATGAGCCGAGCAAGACGATGTTCACCTCGGCGCTGAACACGATTCTCCACACGTCCTCCAACCAGCGCATTACGTTCCTCGCGCTGTCTCTCCTGGGCCGGCTGGGCGGTCGGTCGCGCTCCCTTCTCCGCGGCGACATCGACCTGCCGTGCTACTCGAGTCCCTCCACGGGCTTCGAGGTCGTCTTCCGCTCCCTCTCGTCCTCCGTGCACCACCACCTCATCACAATGGACTCGTACATTGCGGAGGCGGTGGGCCTGCTGTACCGCAACCTCATCGTGGAGTCGCTGGACAACACGGTGGCGAAGCTGAGTCAGACGCTCCGCTGTTCGCCCGCCAACATCGAGAAGATCCGAAGCATCCGCGTCCAGTACAAGCTGCGCGCCATCGACATGCTGGAGAAGTGTCTCGTCGCGTGCTGCAGCTGCCCTGCCGTGGATGTCGACCCCTCGCTGTGCTACGCGCTGAAGATGTGCCTGCGAAGAGAAGAGCCGCACGCGATGGCGCCGAGCGACGGCGAGAAGGCGCAGGAGCGATGCGTGTCGCTTCTGCTGTACGGACTGCTGCTGGCGTGCTGCGACAGCGAGGTGAAGGACGAAGCCATCGCCCGCGTGAAGTCGTTCCTGACCTACTTCGCGTGTCTCATCGTGAACAACACGCACTTCCGAAAGGGGGACCAGGACGACATCGCGATTCTCTTCAACGACGCCTCCAGCTACTCGGAAGTGCTCCACAACCTCTCCATGGGCGTGATCTCCATTCTGTCGCCGCTCGTCGTCACCTTCCCTCCCGACTCTCTGTCGCCGCTCGTGCTCTTCAACGTGATCGCGTCGCTGCTGGACAACGAGTTCCCTTCCGTCGATGACCTCGTCGTCGACGTCAGCATTCACTTCTGGAACGTCGTCGAAGAACTGGCGAAGCGGAAGGGCAGCGCGCTGTGGATCGCCCTGCCCTGCATGGAAAGCTTCCTCGCCTCGCTGCTGCATCACTGCGTGAAGAGCGGGTGGCGCTGTCGCGTTGGCATTCACTCCCTCTCTGACTCCTAGTACAACGCCGTCAAGCTGTTAGTGTGTTGGTGCGAGAGACTGCCCGATCTCCTCGTGGCTCGTGTCGGCGGCATCATCGTGCGCTTCGTCTTCGACCTGCTCAGCTCCGTTCCCGCGGAGTTCATCGTCCCAACGCGCGAGCCCGCGATCCACCTCCTCCATCTCACTCTGGTGAAGGGGTATGGAATCGGTATCGATTCTTCGTTGTCTCGTTGCCTTCTTGTGATGTCTAGCATTGCGCACGTCGCGTTGGAGATTCCAGAGTCTCGCGGTGATTCGGATGGCGCTTTTGAGGCGACTCCGTTTAGTGCGTCTCAAATCGATATCGAAACTCCTCACAACCCTGACTCTCACATCGATTTCGATTTCCCCGAGCTTTCTCAATTCCGCGACGCCATCGACAAGTCCTCCCACGAACGCATTCTCGACCTGGCTCGCGTGGTGACCGACGCGCTGCTCTCGTTCTACGGAGCGCCTCAGCAGACGGCTCGCGCTCTCGTGGAAGACATCTTCGCCACCCTCCACGAAGGGGAAGTGATCGACGCCTTCACCAGCGAGCTGAAGCAGCGCATCGAGTTCGGGAAGGCGAACGAGCTGCCGCCGCAAATCCAAATGAGGTCCTGCTTCCTCCCGCGCGTCACTCGTAGCATCTACTCCACGATGGAGATGTGCCTGCGTCTTCGCGTCTTCGCCGTCACGGACTCCATCGTCGTCAAGGTGGTGCAGGAGGCGGCCAAACCCTTCGACACCAACTCCACCAACGACGCGATCATCAAGAGCGTGTCGCCCACGGACTGTATCTGCCTCCACGTTCAGTGATTCCTAGTTACCAAGGACTACTACATTCCTCTGAGCAACAGCGACTTCTTCTGGGGACACTTGCTGAAGATGGACCTATACGTCATCGTGCTGCGTCTGCTTCAGCTCTTCGTTCTCCAACGACAGGAACTCGTCACGAACGACCCGAACTATCCGCACGCGCAGGACTCCCAGTTCCTGAACGGCGCGATCTTCCGCTGCGTGTACCAGGCGGTGAACTGCGCCAGCGACGAGGTGACCTCCATCATTCTGCCGATTCTGCCGCTGCTGCCGTCGCTGATGGACGCGCAGAGCAACGACAACTACTTCGACGTGGAGAAGAACGTGGAGGTGGTCCGCAAGATCGAGCAGGAAATCACCGCGGGGAAGGACGTGCCTCTCCACTACATGCGTCGCATCCGCATCCTCCTCCCGCTGTTCCCCAACAACGGCAGAGAGCTGATTCTCCGGACCACGCTGTCGGCGCTGAAGCACATCAACGAGTTCTTCCTGGAGACCAGCCAGCTGATCAAGGAGACGGCGATGACGACGGTGAGTCAGATGCTTGAAATCGTGGGGTCCCTCCATCTCACGGTCTCTGACTTTGACGAGTTGTGGACGCTGGCGTACTCGCTTCTGGACGTGCTTACCAAGAAATGCCCCTTTTTGGCGCACGACCGGATCATTGTGCTCTCTCCTCGCTCTCGTGACGGGTAGATTCAGCCGCTGGCAGCCGCGTGCAACCACAACCCGAGCACCTTCATCGACTTCCTCTTCTCTCCCTGCGACAAGAACGGCGACGGAGCGACCACGCACCTCACGCACCCGTACGTGAGCGAGCTCTTCCTGTCGGTGGGCATCCTGTGCGACGTTAACGAGACCACGCAAGCCATCTGCGCGCAGTGGAGTCGGTTCGAGGCGGTCTGCGAGGACTGCATCCAGCACCCGAACACGAGGAACGTAGGCCAGCGAGCATGCATCAATTCTAGACGAACAGCATCCTGATGCGCGTCTTCCGCGTGGTGGGTTTTGTCCGGTGCTCTGACGTGTAGCTGCTGAGCTGCATCAAGAAGGAGGAGAACAACCTCGACTACGACGCCGTTCGCTCCTTCTTGCTGCGTCTGTGGAACACCCTCCTCTCGATCCAGGAGATGCGCTCCGCGGAGATGAAGCAGCAACAGGAGGCGCTCGTGTCCGTCGCCTCGGGCAGCGGCGCCGCGTTCCAGCCGCAGACGTACGAGGGCGACAACAACGAGGTGCTGGAGATCGTGGCGCGCGCGCTGTGCACGGACCAGAGCAGCCACTACGATCCAGCCGTCTCCAACCAGCTGGCGACGGTGTTCTGCTACAGCTGCTTCGCCTCCATGCAGTTCCTGCGCGAGTACTACCAGGTGACGCTGCCGAAGAAGCTGACGGAGGAGCAGCGCGCGGCGACGCTGGCGTGGGGTCGTGGAGGCGTGGTAAGGCGTAGTGACTTGCTGCGCGTGCTGGAAGACGCGAGCGTGTCGGACACGAAGAAGAGCTGCATTCTGGTGTACGCCATCATTCCCCTGGTGTCAGCCACGTACGCGCCGCTCTCTCCCTTCACTCCCAGGTGCCACAACGCCTCGATGAACCTCGAGAAGGCGATTCCCGGTTCCTTCGTGCAGCAGTACATCACGGAGTACCTGCCTTCCGTGCAGTCGCGCACCGCGTCGGTGCACAAGGACCTTCTGCTGGCGCTGCTGCAGTTCAACTCGCTCCTCATCAAGCACATTCCCTCTCAGATCGCGCCGTACCGCAACAAGTTCAACGCCTTCGCCGTGGAGCTGTACGTGGCGCCGTGCGACGAGCTGGTGGCGTGGTCGCTGTTCTTCCAGTGCCAGTACCTGGTCGCCTACGAGTACACGGGCGTGCAGATCGTCAAGCTTTTCATCAACATCATCCACCTCTACAGCAACCGCTGCCGCGACGTGATCTACCGCGCCTCCGCCCTCCTCGCCAAGCGTACGTGTGCTTGTGTGTGCTGACGCGAAGCCATGCTGCGGCTGGACGCGAAGAACCAGCTGATCCTCTTCGCGCGCGTGCGTCAGAACATGCTGATGAACGAGCACATCATCGAGCAGCAGGTGCACATCTGGCGACTCATCATCCAAAACCCCGCGTTCTTCTACCCCTTCCGCGAAAAGGTGGTGACGCACATCCTGAGGGAGATGAAGCACCTGGGCATTCGCAGCCAGGACGCCTTCTCCAACCGCGAGCTGAGTCTGGACATGATGGGTCTGATCATTTCCTTCGGGATTCGTGACACGAGGGAGCGAGAAGAAGGAGCGCCAACGCCAAGGCTGCTCCCCGAGTTCGAGCTGGATTCGCAGGACGCCAAGGCGCAGATGACGGAGGAGGCGCTGTTCCTTCTGGTACATACACAGGTGATGAACACGATTTGCCGCGTCATCCTCATCTCGTGCGTGAACCCCGCGGAAGTGCATCTCTGCTACCGGGGACTCAAACTCATGGAGATGCTGATCCCGTTCCAGCCGCGCGTCCCGCTCTGTCTGGAGGACGTCGACCACTTTTCCCACTATTTCGACCAGCTTCTCACCAACTACCCCGAGTCGAGTCCACGTGAGAGTGTTCCACGGAATTGATGTATAGCGCCGACGGAAGAAGCCTTGTACAAGATGGTGATGCCGATTCTGATCACGTTCCGCATCACCGTGCTTTCCGTTCCCTGCTTCAACGGCGATTTCGTGGAGAAGAACGCGGCGAATCTGGAGAAGAAGATCACGCGCACGCTCGCCTACATCGACCACGACTACATCTTCAGCTCCTTCATCGAGCTGCTGCCGGGTAGCGTCGTCTCCACCCCCTCACACGTAGTTCTCTTCAGTGTGCCACAGCCCTACCCGCCCGCCACGCAGAGTCTCTTCCACCACGTCCGCGAGACGCTTCTGTCCATCTACAAGACGGACATCCGCAAGATCACCGCGCAGACGTGTCAGCAGCCCACGCGCGCCTGGCGCTGTCTCTACCTCCTCTCCGAGATCGTCACGCGCACGCCGTCGGTCCTGCCCCTCTTCCTCTCCGACCTCATTCTCTGCTGCGAGCAGGTGTACGGGCTCTACAAGTCCATCGCCGCCGTGCCCAACCTGCAGTGGGTTCTCTACTCCCAGGACCTCAACGCCCTGCCGTTTTCTCTCCTCTCTCTCTTGACGCGTAGCATGAGCGACACCGTGAAGATCGGCCTGCCGCCCGTCCCCGTGCTGAAGCAAGCCGAGGTGGTATACGACCTGCTGCTGCTCGTGAAGCTCTGCGTCGCCCATCTCCCGCGCCTCGGCGAGCACCACTCCGCTTTCATGAAACTGCTTTTCGACTTCTTCGTGAGCGTGCAGCGCGCCGAGATGCTCAGCAGCGTGCTGGACTGGCTCACCCCGTGGCTGGAGGGCGAGGAGGAGGTGTTCACCGCGCAGGACATTCACGGGCTGCTCTTTGCCACTCGCGAGGATCGCAACCTGCAGGAGAGCGTGCTGTACGTGTCCCTCATCGCGTCCTACTGGCGGTTCGTGCACGCGCTGTGTCGTCGCTATCTGAGGGGTAGCGCGTCCTCGACCGCGGAGGCCATTCTGCAGGACCGCTCCATCCAGGAGGGTCTGGAGCTGTCGGTGATCAGCGGCATGACGGTCACCAACCCGGAGATCCGCGCACTGTTCAGACCGCTCTTCTTCCGAACACTGCCCTCCTCGCTCTTCCTGCGCATCGAGGCGTTACTGAACGACGTTGTCTCTGTCCTTCTTCTTGACTCGTAGTCCCGCACGTACGCCGACAAGCGGCAGTGGCTGCCGCTCTTCGACGAGGTGTTGCTCCGCTCGGTGGACGGCTCGCAGCCCGCCGTGTTCGCTGAGGGTATGAAGCACTTCCCGCCTCTCCGGTTGCAGGTGGCGGAGGGTGCTTTTGGTAGCAACGTGAATGGCGTTAACAGCGTGAATTTCAACAACAACGCTAACGTTACTAACAACACGAACGTTACTAACAACCCAAACATCACCACCAGCGTGAAGGAGGCGATGGGCGTGGACCGAGAGGCGCGGCGACTGCGCGGCTCTGCGATCATCGACGACCTGATCGAGCTGGCGTACGGCGACATGCGCGTCGCCTTCAGCATCTGGGTGGAGTTCTTCCCGCGCGCGTGGCTCACCCTCACGGAGAAGGAGCATCTGCGACTCACGCTGGCGCTCAGCCACTTCCTCGCCAGCGACATCCCGTTCGTGCAGCGCGGGATCAGCACGCACCTGATGTGGGAGGAGGTGGACCGCGACTACAAGCAGTGGGGCAACTCGGTTCCTCTTCCCTTCACCTCCCAGGCGTGCAGCCGTTACGGGTCGATCCCCTTCACCAACGGCGTACAGGCGCTGCTGGAGAGCGTGCTGCGCTGCGACCCCCAGCCGCGTCTGGCGCCCGTGCTTCTGCTGAACCTGACGAAGACGTACGGGTGCGGCCCGCAGGCGTCGCTGCTGCTGGAGAGCGGTCTGAAGGAGTGCGTGGACAAGAGAGAGAAGGACATCTACTCGCGGTGCTTGTACGACGTGTACCTGGAGCTGAAGGAGGAGGACGCGGCGGCGTCGATGATCACCTCGCTGCCGTACCCCGAGCTGCACAACGGCATGGTGCTGGAGCGCTTCGGGAAGTACCAGACGGCACAGATCGCGTACCTGGAGGGTCTGCGCAACCAGGAGGTGGTGAACTCGATCGACGCGCTGATGACGGTGAAGGCGCGGTGGAAGGAGTGCGCGCTGAACCTCAAGCAGTGGATCCCGCTGTTCGAGTACGGCAAACTGAACCGCGACCTGTGGCTGCTGCTGGACTGTTACGGCAAGAGCAACATCTGGGAGTGAGAGCTGTCGTTTGGCGTCAGGTGTAGTAACTACCAATCGATCCTCGTGAACCCGTCGTGCATGGCAGAGAAGGACCTGAGCACGCTGCGCTGGGAGCTGAACAGCGAGTACTACTTCATCACGCGCTATATCCAGGACCGCTCGATCACGCACCGCTCGCGTCTCCCCGAGATGATCATCAACGCGTACCGCGCCGTGGTGTTCCAGCCCATCAGCCAGTACGACGGCATTCTGCACATCGCGCACCAGTACGCTAACATCCAGACGAGCATCCAGATCGTCCAGGCGCTCGGCAACACCTCCGACGCGCGCATGAACCAGCTGCTGAAGGGCTTCGGCGAGTGTCTGATGAACGACTGGGACCCGTTATCGCTGTGGGACGACATCCTGATCTGGAGGCACAACTTCATTACCGACCTCCTCCGCGCCCAGCCGTCGCGTCCTCTGCCGCTCACGCCACACTACCCGATCCTCGCCCTCAGTCGAGGCGCGCGCCAGCAGGGTCTGCCTCTCGTCGCCGCGGAGTACCTGCGTCTTCTGCCGACGAGTGGCATGAACAGCTACGAGCTGTTCGAGCGGTGGAAGGAGCAGGCGCTGATCTGTCTGGACCTCCCTGCGAGCGACCGCAGCGTGCTGGCGGAGCTGGAGAACCTTCGCTTCGACGCGATGAAGGAGTCGCAGCGGTCGTACACGCAGTACCTGTACGGCCTGTACGCGCTGAAGGAGAAGAAGAACGAGGAGGCGAACGGGTACCTGTCGAAGGCGGTTCAGCTGGACACGAAGAACAAGAAGGCGCTCGAGAGCCTGTCGCAGCTGCTGTACCAGCAGTGGAAGGAGGTGCACACGGTGGCGAGCGCGCAGCAGTGCCTGAACTGCTTCTTCCAGCAGCTGCTGCAGAAGTCCGAGGCGATGAAGGTGATGCCGCGCTTCCTCCACGTCGCACAGGGCTCGCTGGACAACCAGCAGCTCTTCGACTCCATCTCGAGCAACTGCGCGCGCATTCCCTACCTTTTCTGGATCCCCTTCCTCCCCTTCCTCTTCTCGCAGCCCGCCAAGGCGCTGTTTGTCGCCTTCACTCCCGTGATCACCATGCTCATCAAGAAGATGCCGCAGACCGTCTTCTACCCGCTGCGCACGCTCTGTCTCTCTCTCGGAATGGAGCACCCGTCCATTTATGCCACCAAGTCCGCGCCTCCATGCTCCATCCCGGGTCCCGCGGGGATGAACGCGAAACCCTCGGAGAAGACGGTGGACCTGGCGACGGCGCAGGTGGAGTACTTCATCCTGCTGTCCACGCTGTCCAAGTCGATTTCGCAGCTGCTGTTGCTGGTGGACACGCTGGAGAGCGTTCCGCGTCTTCCCTTCAGAGAGCTGCTCGCCGACATCGATTCCGTATTGAGCGACATTTATCGCATCGTGTCCCAGAGGGGCTTCGCTGCCCTCGTGGAGGAGGTGGGCGACGCGCTGCGACAACGACTCGATCGCATGTGCGCGAAGCACTTCTCCGTCAGCGCCTCCGTGCCGTCCACCCTCGTATTCATCAAGCAGTACTCCACCGCGTTCGTTCGCGACTTCTCCTCCACTCTCGTCTTCGCTCACGACGGGTCGGAGAAACGTCAGTCCAACCCGTACTACGCGTCCTCTCTGCAGGAGCTGCTTCAGCGCCTTCTGCTGTGGAAGCGCGTGGCGGTGTCGCGCATGGACGAGGGCGGAAGTTTCAACCTGTTCGAGGAGTTGCTTTCCTACTCGCACTTCATTCCCGGGAGTCTGGAGATCCCCGGGCAGCACAGTGCCGTGAACCCCGCGTTCAGCTCCACGACGATCCAGAGCATCCACTTCCACCGTCCCACGCTCTACCAGGAGCAGCACGGCTGGCGTTACGTGGACATGATTGCGGAGCAGAACAGGGTGCATCGGTTCTACTTGGAGGAGGTGAGCGAGATCGACCGGATCGTGGAGGAGCGTTCCGCGTTCTTCCAGCTCTTCTTCAGCGCGCTGATGACGTCGCAGCCCACGCAGATGCGCCATCTCCAGACCTCTCTCGTCTCCTGCGTGCCCATCTCGCCCACACTGCGTCTCGTGCAGGGACAGCAGTACGGCTCCTCGCTGGAGGGCGTGTATCGCAGCGTGCTGAAGGAGGACTTCGACGAGAGGCAGTGCGACTTCGCGCTGCGGCTCTTCGTGCTGAATCACCCCGACGCCGTCATTCCACCGGAATACGCGGAGTGGGCGAAGACGGTGACGAAAGAGACGCTGTTTTCGTCGGTGTGCGACGAGTGCGTTCTGTCCAAGTACATGTGAGTGGTGGTGTAGTCGCGTGACGCGTAGCTTCGACCGCATGCCGTCTGCAGCGGATTACTACGTGTTCCGCAGCGAGTTCGCCAAGTACTACGCCTACACGCAGTTCCTTCAGAAGCTGTTCGCGTTGAGTGTGCTTCGCCCTGCTGAGTTGTAGCCCTCCTGCCGTGGTTCCGTCCCAGCTGGTCGTGAGTCTCCAGACCGGACAGGCGAAGCTCTTCCGCGTCCACTCCAACTACGTCTTCTCGAACAAGAAGTACGCCGTGGCGAGTCCGTTGTCGGTTCCGTTCCGGTTGACATATCCTTTCGCTCCGCTGCGTGGATTCTTAACGAGCAGGAGGAACGTGCGCGGCCTTCTCAACGCGTTCTACACCGAAGGGAGTTTTGCTCTGGCTGTCGAAGCCTTCTCTTTGGTCGTGTTTGGAGTGTCGTGTGACCATTAGGCGTTCAAGCAGAATGAGGAAACGATTCGCAGTTACTTGGGCTTGTACGAGAGGGAAATGATACGGTTGCTGCTCCGCAACAGCGCTGTGACGGAGAAGAGTTTGCAGGAGATGACGAATGCGAATTGCGAGGCGATGATTCAGAGGGGAGTTTCGTATGCGCCGAGGGTTGAGGCGGAGTGTTCTGGAACGAAGGAGCTGGTGGATAGGGAGTTGGTGGAGGCGATTAAGCGGAGTGTGTCGGTGGAGTGTTTGATGAAGGAGGATGTAGCTTTTTGTAGTTGGTTTTGATGTGTTTGTTGGAGGGTTGTGAGTGAGGGGGTTTGATGAAGACGATTGTGATTGTTTGATAGATTGACAAAGAGATGCGTTATTTGATTTGTTCATCGTGGCTGATGTTGTTGCCATAACATGAATTGAGTTTGACAAATCCACTCCAAAACTGAGCGAGTGAGCACAGTACCGTTTTCGACTTCCAACACTGGTATTAGCAGATCAAACGCATTCTTCTCCATTGGGAAAGGGGACAGAATCAAACCCCTTCTTGTAATCGGACCCTATTCATTAGGGGTAATAGGAGCGAATCGCCCCGAGTCGTTCTGCCTTCAATCCTGGGAATTTGCAGATAAGAGCCGAGCCCGTTGGATTCATTCAAAATGAGCGAGCTTGTCCTCTCTCTTTTGCTGTTCTTTGTCGTTTTCAGTCAACCCGTTTCTTCTTGTGAGGAGGGACGTGTTTTGGCTTCTTTCTCTACAGTGAGTGGTGATGCTGTGTGCCAGGTGCGTCTTAGCGATGAATCCATGAAGATGGATGGAACTGTTGTCGTTCAAGAGCTTTCGTCCACTCCAGCTGGATTCTGTTTGAATCCTGGCTATTATTCTATTATTTGTGATGGTCCTGCTTCTGTGAGCATGAGAATCTCGAATATCAACAATGATCTTGACTTGACCAACGCTCCTCATTCTACCGTGCTTTTGATCGAATCTACGTTCAGTTGCGATGAGAAAGGGTATCTTCAATACCTCAACCAGTGGTCCGTGGAGGAGAAGGGCTTCTCTCGCGACGCTGATTCCGAGGAGTTCAAGACGCGTCTCAACTACTTCGTGGAGTCGTGCGAAAAGATCGAGGCGTGGAACCGACGCGACAAGTTCAAGTTGGCATTCACGTTCTACGCCGACTGGTCTGCTGAGGAGTTCGAGGCGCTGATGAACTCGCGTCAGCGATACTCGGGCATCAAGGTGTCAAACCCTTCAATGAGTGAGCTGTTCAACAACACACAGTACCACTCCCTCATGCCCGCGCTCAACCCCTGCGACGAGTCGGTTGAGCTGCGCGAGTACGTGTCGAAGCCGCAGGCGTGTTCAGTGAGCTGGGCGTTT
>ERZ1106948.173-NODE-173-length-32318-cov-31.478846_pt1 | contig 32318 bp, 38 predicted proteins | sample MGYA00403673_ERZ1106948 | MGnify/ENA primary metagenome ERZ1106948 (study PRJEB35170, sample SAMEA104062409) | human gut metagenome | biome: human gut; feature: human-associated habitat; material: faeces | place: Denmark | collected 2012-05-07 ...
TCGATCATCGTGCGCATGCGACCGAACACCGAGTTCGGACCCACCGCCGTCACCAACATCATCAGCGAGCCCTCGTGGCACTCCGTCGACGACACCACGAACGGGTTCTTCTCGCCCTTCTCGATCTGGTCCGACTCGCCCGTCAGCTTCGACTCGTCCATCTTCACCTTGCTGCCGGACAGGAAGATGCCGTCCGCCGGGACGGTGTCTCCCGCGGTTACCTGCACGATGTCGCCCGCCACCAGGTCGTCGATGGAGATCAGCTGCTTCTCGCCGTCTCGGACCACGGTGACCTGCTTCCGGTTGTTCTCGGCGTTCAGCACGCGGAACTGCCGATCCTTCTGCAAATCGTTGATGGCGGACACGTTCAGACACACAAGAATGGCGGCGATGATCGCGACGCCGTCGTACCAGCCCTCCGCCCAGCCTTCCGTCTTGATACCCAGCACGATCGAAATCGTCGCCGAAATCGTCAGCAGAATCATCGTGAAGTCGTGCATCCCCACCCAGATCAGATACCAGTAGGAGACGCCCTTTCGCTCGCTGCGCTTGTTCGATCCGTACACCTCCTCTCTCTTAGGGTCGTTGGCCATTTCCGTCGTCAATCCCTACGGATGATGCGGTCCGCGAGACCCAACGTTCTTCTCGTCCGTGCCGAAGTTCTCCATCAGCTTCTTGACGCCTCCGAACTTGGACACCGTGTCTTTGCCAGCATTCTCGAACTGCCAGTCAAAGAGGGCGTCCTTGTTCGTAGCTGTTGGAGCTCCCAACTCCTCAGGAGTCAACGCGTAAAGACCTGCATTCTACGTACTGAGGGGACTTTCCGGACCATACGTCATTCCCCGAATGTACAACGCATATATTCGTGAGTTCAACATTCTGTTCCTTGCTTTGCATAAAAAAGAATGACCAAGAAGAATTGGAGAAGATGGGCGTTTCCATTCAACTCGTGCGTCCAATCACTCGACGACCATACGACTCTTCTCAAGGGCGTTTCACCACAAAAGGAATCTTTGCCCCGTTTTCACGTGCATAGCCTCCTACGAACGCGCTTCAAAGTGATTCGGAGTGCTCAGGAAGCGATCCACGTCGCGTATTCGCCACGAGGCTCGAGGAATTCATATGGTTTCTCTGGATGGAATGGGCTCCTCGCCGGAGCCAATAACAGACCGGCCGCACGACTCTCTTTTGTCAAAAGAAACAAAACGAACACTCTCAATAGGGGGCATACTGTCTCTATTCCCTCCTATTCCGTTTTCGTCTGTTGTGCCGATTCCTCCTCTTTCCTCTGGTAGGGAAGAATGGCGGCGAGAGCAAAGGCCCAACTCTAGCGATTACACCGCACTCGCCCCTCCCACCTCGAGACACATCAGACACAACAGGAGGAAGAGTTCCTTCCCATAAGCGAACGAAACATGAAACGATGTCTCCAGGAGCCCCTTTTCGTTCTGGGTTGTGGACGCATTTGATGTCAGGTACGCGGTGTACGGTACACGATAGAGAAAGTACACGAATACCGCCAGGATGGTCCCCACCCTCCATTTCAAGTACTATTCGTGAGCCAGTGGCACCACGTGGACTAGATCGCGTGACGAGGCGTTTCGAACCAGGTCCGTGGTGATCGGAAGCAGGGTAATCCCCAACAGAGGCCATCCGATGATGGAGATCACGGCTACTGCCTATCCTGAAGAGAGACAACGATGCAGTACACTCTCGATCATGGAAAGCACGTGGAGATAGCCTTTCCGGAACAGAAGCGCTTCGATGCGACTATTCCGAATGCAGTTGTACAAATCCTCCGTCTTGAATGCGACAGAATTCATTTTGGGGACGATTACGTGGCGTCATTCAATGGTGCGCGAAGAAGTCGCACACAACTCTTCTTTGTGAGGTTAGTCGTGGTTGATATCGATGGGGTTGAATCGATGCGTTGTACAGCCTCACTATCACTAATTGTCTCTGTCACTGGATTCTTTTTGCACATGAGTAGTGCTTTACGTTAATGACTCAAGTGTAGGTGACCATTCGCGAAGCGACTCCGATTTCTCAGAGAGTGACATTTCTGTGGACGGAGACGGAGATCCTTTGCTGAACGAAGTGGTGAACGACATCCGTTATCGTGGTTCCCGTCCCAAGCCCTTCCCTGCTGAGATCGTTACGGACACGGAGAATTGCAACTACTTGAACGACATCGCAATCTGTATTCTTTTAGGCATCTTTGTTCTTCTCTTTTTGCTGTTCACCTCTCATCGTGAATGCTCTCCTTGTTCCAACAATCATGCTTGTATCAATATACTCTTGTCTCAACAAACACACTACAATAAAGATACCCTTATTCTTTCATTTGTTCCCCAAGCTTCTCCAACTCTCTCAGCTTCTTCTCCTCTTCCGCCTCCTTCGTAAAGTACTCCTTGTCGAAGAAGCACAGACGCACGTAACCATCTTCACCTCCGGTGATGAAGCTACACATCAACGCTCTCGCTCGCTCCCACCTCTTGCCATCGGGACTGAACTGCACAGAGTTCATGGTACCGAAGGAGCCCTTCACGCGACCAATCTCCTCCTTGGAGGCAAGGTCGTAGAACAAGCTCTACAATCACACTCCCCACACTCCACTCACCTCCATCTTCTGCGTGCGCGTCGTCGTCACATCGCGCGCCTCCACACCACCGACCACCACCAGCTGGTTCAGAATCGGCGACAGCGCCGCGCCGTTCAGAGGTCGGTCCGTCGCGAAGCAGCAAATCTCCTCCTGGGTCAGCATGTCGAACACCTTCGCTTTCGCGTCCTTGCTCGCCGTCGCGAAGAAGGCGCGGTCGTAGGAGGTCACCAGGCACGAGATGCTGCCGTCGTGCGCCCGGATCGTGTTCTCCACCTCGCCCGTGGAGGCGTTGATGATGCGCAGCATTCCTTCGGAATCACTAGGCATGAGGTCCAACGTGCACAGTCACCATGCGATAATTTGTTTGTTTAAGGGAGTCCAGATGACTGACAAGATATTTGTGGTCGTCGACACGACGGATTTGATGATGAGCTTGGGGTCGCCAATCTCCTCCACGCCGTTCGAAATGTCGTAGATGTAGAGAGTGGGCTACGGGTGAGGAAGAGTGCGGGGAAATACGGCCTCGCCAGCGAAAGACATGGTGCAGAGACACAGGTACTGGTCTCCCTCGCTCACGGCAAGACAGCGGATCGGAATGTCGAGCTTAATCACATTCACGACTCTCCCCGTCATAACGTCCCAAATGTGGCACGTCGAGTCCATAGAGGCGGAAAACAAGTACTTCGTATCGCCTATGGACGGTGAACACGATCCAATCATGGAATACTCGTTGTGTCCAGCTGGAACACGGCTCCGTTGTGTCCCTCGAAAACACCGATTCTCTCGCCATCCGACGCTCTCCACATCGTGGGAGTAAAGTCCTTTGCGGCACTGAAGAATACGTCGCCATCGGGACTGTACTTCAGGTACGTGATGGCTCTCTCGTGTCCATGCAATAAAATGGGCTTCTAAAGGTGAGTCCATCCACTCTGACGCTCTACCATTTCCTAGCAATGGAGAAACCACTCCATTCATTGTCATCGAAGCCCGCTCGCGATTATTGGCGCATTCCCGTTTCTCTCGGCTCCTTCTGGTTTTGATTCTCGCTCATTCGTGCGAATTTGGATCGTTATAACAAACAACATTCACTATATTACAACTCCTGGACGCACTCCGCCGTCCACTGCTTGATGACTCGATCGACCTCCTCCTCGATCTCGAACGGCAGATGGCGAGCGTCCACGATCTGGTAGCGTTCCGCCAGACTGAAACAGTACCGTGCGAGATACCTACGCATGACCCACTTCCCCCACCACCCACGTCTGAATAAACGTCTTCCGAAAGACACAGGGCAGACTGTTGGAATCGTCTCCCTTTGAACTCTGCATGAAGTCAACGACGGTATCGAGCGAGTAATAGTACTTGGCCAGCAAATAGCTGGTCGCCTCGTTGATGTCTCGCGCCGACAACGAGCTTCCTAAATGACGAGAAACACACCCCGCGCGCATTGACCGCCCGTAGTCGAGGATCGCCGCCTCCATTCCAGCGTTGCGCGTGCTCAGTTGCATGGACTTCATTGCGTCATGCGTCTTCACGAGGAGGAACTCGGGATCGTACTGAAAGAGGGTCGCCTTGACTACGCCAATTCCCTCGGCAAGGGACACGGTATCCAAGAGGTCCTGACGCACCGTTTTCACGGGAAGGTCATAGTCCATCACGCAGATCCGGATCTGACTCTGTCCACCTAACCGATCGAAGTAGTCCCTGATGAAGGGCACAAAGCGATCAACATCTCTCTCGTAGTCGAACACCCTCGTCTTGTCGCTGTGCTCGAACAGTTGCTGCGAATCGACGAATTCCCCTGAGGTTTACCGCTACCGGGAGCAACGTACCGTGATCATTCACTTGAACAATGGACAAGTTGCTCTTGGACGCCGTGACGCCGAAATAGAGTTTCTGGCTCTTGCGCTGGCTGACGAACTGACGAACGCACTTCTCTATCCCAACGCGAGCGTTCCACTGCGTTCGCGCCAAACACAGCTCGTTCATGTTCTGGAACGCGTTCTTGAACACGATGCTCGATTGCCTGCTCTTCACAAGCAACTCCATCCTCTCGCAGCGCAATGACTGAAACAAACAAGTAACAGAAAACACGCTAGTTCTTTGTCGACACAACGATCCTCAGCTCCTTCAAAAGCAACTACACATAACCATCCGCTGTCTTCCTCACTCCAATCAGTCGTCTCACAGACTCGTCGTTATTGGCATGCCACGGGCACCACGTGTTGTGCTCACTCGAGATGTTCAAGTGCTGCGCATGCGCACCCCCTTGTGTAATCGATGGACGCACCAGCTCTCGTTTTGAAGGCGGCTCGTTCCACTTCATCGTCCTCTTTCCCGCACTGTCCTCGTCATCATCCTGCGCATCTCCCTGAGGAATGTGGTTTCTAGAATCATGAGGCAATCGCAAATGAAACTCCCGAGAAACCGAATCCCTCCTCCCTCGTTCATTTCCTCTCGGCGCACTCCCCATAATGCCCGAGATGATCCTCATTTCCTCGATGGACGAGGCGTCGCCGGAGTCGTTCTCGGACTCCACCTCGCTATCCTCGGGCGTGGTGCTCACACTCCCCACGTATATCGCGAGCGAGTGGAGGTCATCGTCAGAGCCTTCTTCGATGAGATTCTCGTCGTCGTAGATCGCCTCCGCGTCCTGGGAGAGGCGTGTGTGGAGAGGTGTGTGCGTTGCGGCGGCTCTGGGCTCAGCAGGTGTGGGGTTGATTTCAACTGTCTTCTCTTCAGGCTTGGTTTCAACAGGTTTGGATTCAGCAGGCTTGATCTCGTCAGGCTTCTCTTCGCTGGCGGATGGAAGTGGCGTCGTCTCTACCGGTGCGGGAGCCTGCTCGTTTTCGTCCTCGTCGTCGATGTCATCGACGATCGTGGACTTCATCTCGGGCTTTTCTTCCAACGCCTTCGCGTCCTCCACCACCTCCTCCTCGCTCTCGACAGACTTCTCTTCTTCTTCGGGTTTCATTGCCTCAGGCTTCTCGTCGTTCGTCGCGTTGTCCTCCACTTCCATATCATCGTCACTCTCAGTGTCCGTCTCCATCATCAGGTCGTCAATCATCAGGTCGTCACAACTCGACTCGTCCTCCACCTCCATCGCCGTCATCACGTCGTCAATCATCAGGTTCTCTTCTTCTTCTGGCTTCTCCTCCACCGTTTGCTCCTCCACAGGCTTCTCCTCTGTCGTGTGTTCCTCCTTCTCTTCGCTCTCAGCAGGCTTCTCAGCCACCTCCACAATCTCTTCTTCAGGCTTCTCTTCAACAGGTTTCTCTTCTTCCGCCTTCTCTTCTTCAAGTGTCTGTCTCACATCCTCTTCAGGCGTCTGCTCCTCAGGCATTTCTTCCTCCACTGGCTTCTCAACCACTTCCATGTCTTCCACCTTCTCTTCAGTTTCCACGGGCTTCTCCTCAGGTTTCTCTTCCTCGACCATTCCTTCCTTCTCTTCAGTTTCCATGGGCTTTTCTTCATCATGGGTTTGCTCCTCGATCTTCTCTTCTTCCTCCTTCTCTTCCACTTCATTGTTTTCCATCTTCTCCTCAATCTCCACTGGCTTCTTTTCCTCAGGCTTCTCCTCTGTTTCAACAGGTGTTTCTTCTATTTCAGCAGGCTTCTCCTCAGCAGGTGTTACTTCAACTTCCACAGGCTTCTCTTCCATCGTCTCTTCTTCCATCTCCTCCTCCATTGGCTTCTCAGCCACTTCCATGTCCTCCTCAATCTCCTTGATTTCGTTTCCACATTCAGGCTGCTCAGCCTTCTCCATCTCCACGTCCACAGGCTCCACCTCCTCGCTCACAGCAGGCGACTCCACCACTGCATCGCCCTTCTCCTCAGGCATGTTCTCGCTCACAGGCTTCACCTCCTCGCTCACAGCAGGCAGCTCCACCTCAGCCGACGGCGCCGTCACTGGCTCCTCGTTATCGCTGACGACTGGAACAGCCTGACTTGCCTCTGCGGACGCGGCCTCCTCGTGACTGGGCTCTGCAGGCTTCTCTTCTGCCACTTCCGTCTCCTTCGCTTCGCTGGCGGGGGTTTCATTTGATGTGGGTGTAACTGTTTCGGCAGGCTTCTCTTCAGCCTCAGCAACGACTTCGTTCTTCTCTGTTTCAACGGGCGTTTCAACCTCAACAGGCTTCTCTTCTTCAACGGGCTTCTCTTCTTCCATAGGAGTCACTTCAGCTTCAACAGGTTTCTCTTCAGTGGGTTTCTCTTCCACAGGCGTCACTTCAGCTTCAACCGGCTTCTCTTCAACCGGCGTTTCAATCTCAATAGGCGTTTCTTCAACTGGCTTCTCCTCGGCTTCAACAGGCTTCTCTTCCACCTCAACAGGCTTCTCTTCCACCGGCGTTTCCACCTCAACACGCTGCTCTGCCGGCTTCTCGCCCTCCTCCACTTCCATGCCCTCGTTCTCCTCCTCCTCCTTCTGCTCATCGCTCACTGGCTTCTCTTCCACAGACGTCTCTTCCTCTGGCTTCGTCTCGCTCTTCTCCACCTCAATCGGCACTTCGACAGGCTTCTCATCAACCGGTTTCTCAACCTCATTCGCTGTCTCTTCGCCCTTCACTTGCTCAGACTCCTCCTCCATCACCTTCTCAGACTCCTCAGCAGGAGTTTCATTCACATTGTGTTCCTCGCACATGTACTTGTCAATCTGGTACTCACTCACGATTCGCTCCTTCGACACATCGTCTGCATACGTCACTTCACACGTCTTTATACTCTACAAGTCAATGATTTACAGTGTACTCACGTCACAAAGAGCCACATTCAACGCATTCTTGAAATTCCACAAACCAATATGACGACCGCATTCCTCACACAGAATGTCGTCGCAGGATCCCTTCTTCCACCCGTACAACGCAAGCAGAATGTGCGTTATCTTCCGATTACGAACCTCCACCGACTCATCAGCAGAGCCTCCCATCTCCTGCAAATAGGCCTCAACAAAAAGGGACAGCACGTTGTTCACATTCAACGACGAAATGTCAAGATCGATGGCGAAATCCTACACCTCACTTCATTATGAAAACGCTACATGACAGTCTGCAAACGAGTTCAGTCTCCGATCGAAAGCTTCCAGAAGGAGAGTCCTAGGCAGCGTCAGAGGGTTTGTGATTTGCTCGCATCCGCAAATGTTGTGCCACGGGCAGGACTCTGCATGACGACTCGAAAGATCACGGTGGTACTGCTCTTCAAGGTCCTCCATTGCCTTGGGCGACAGCGCGTTGTTCAACTGCACAATCACTTTCACCTTACATCTACACCTCATCACAACGACAATAAAAGACATTTGGCACTGGAGCGTGTTTAAAGCCACATTGATCCATCCTCTGGAGGCGCACTCAACGGGACTGAGCTTCGACGGCATCGCAAACCACTTGAATATAGTGAACGTCGCTGTTTGTCACTCCGCTGGGAAACGCGTCCTACCTAGTCTTTCCTTATACTGGGCTCTGTCCATCGGATTGAAGGGGACGTCAGCATCTAGCGTATTACATCTACGGCCTCGTTCCTTCACCTACCTCTTCCCGCAGGAATCAGTGAATCGGTGCTCGTATTCACGAAGATGCTGTTCCAGTTGTCCAGCAATTCCGAAATCCTCTTTATTTGGTCCATAGTGAACAACAGTCTGGATTCAAAACAAGCGCTTCTATCATTTGTGGAGTGTGCATGGACAGACGATTGCAAAACCAACTCCTTTTCCCTCGTTTTCTGATGATTGTGAAGTGCGCTCTCTTTACCTTCTTTCTATTCTGTGCACCAACATCACCCCGTTTGTTTCAATTTGGCGACGCTTCGCTCTGTGACAGTCTGTTTCATGAACAGAAACGCCCGCTTCCACGTTTCCACGCAAGGTCTAGAACGTTCCTTTCCCGTTTTGGGGCATATTCTGTTTCTTCTAGTGGTGTTGTCGGATGGTACATGTTTCTTGCGTTGAATGAGCGCCCTAGTCTTTGGTTCAGAAGTTCATTCCTTTTGCTGACCGCATTCTCCTTAAGAAGGTCGTTCCCGTGGCGAAGGCATTGCTTCTGTCGTGGTGTTACTTCTAGAGCGTTGGTGGTATTCTCCTTCCCGAAGACAGCATGCCCAAGCGCAACGAGTGCGAAGTATGCCATTCCGCTGCATATTCAGAGAGTAGGTGATTGCCGTCGGTCCCGGCAGATATGCTGACAACGGTAATCTCATTCCCTGCAGTGTGAAGAAGGGAGACAGGTAGTTCAACTAGTCCTCGTGTGATGCACTAGAGTCCTCGTTCCTGGATTTGGCGGAGACCACATCAAGATCAACAACGAGGATTACCTGATCTTCAACGATAAGGACATCCTCGGTATCTTCCAATAAGTTGTCAACTCTAGTCTTGTATATGGTTATTCATTTGTTTGTTGGTCATCCGTTTTCCCTCCGTTTCCTTGCGTGAGCGTGCTGACTCATGTCGAAGTTGGAGATCGAGAATCTCCGCGCTATTCTGAACAATGCGCAGAAGAGCGGGAACACGCAGGAAATCGTACTCGATCATTTCTCGCTGTCTCACACGCATAGATTGATTGCTACAACGCGCTGGGCGAAGAGTACAGGAAGAGAGGCGACAACGACAGTTTAATGAATGCCATCAAGTACCACAAGATGGAAACAAGAGAATGTGAAGAGCACGACATGATTGACGCCTCTGCGAGCGCCTATCGCTATCTGGGTGACAGTTATCGCGACATTGGTGATATTGCGAATGCCAAGAAGTGCTACCACACGGCGCTCGCATTGATGAGGGGAAACCTGGAACATGTGTCTGAGTGTGAGAAGAAACACGCCTGTAGCAGTGATGGTGAACTCCTGCGAGTTGTGTTATGTCTAGCAATTCATGAGGAGAACGTCTTTCTTCAATCGTGTCAGAATGAAGCGAAGCTGCTCGAGTACTACCGATCTCTGTGCAACTTGGGCATTTCCTATCTGAACGAAGTGGGTTTCTTGCCTGGAGAGTGAGGAGTAGTCCGTGAAGGATACGGAGCACGAGCTGTACGGCGAGTCGGATTTCCACATTCTCTACCGCTGCATTCCGCTCCTCCAGCGTTCCCTGACATGCATTCGCATTGTGGAGGTTCATGTTGGTGTAATCACTGATGCGTAGAAGCTCCACTGCTCTCGCCACGACGCCTTCATTGAGGATGAGCGAGAGGACGAGTGGTACAAACAATACTCGGAAATCCTCTCCTTCAAGTGCGACGCTCTGTCGAACCTGGGCTTAGCGTACGAAGATGGCGGCAATCTTCGCCAGAGCACCAAGTACCTGTTCCAGTGCATCTACATGAAGGAATCCTTCCAGCACGTTCCAGAGCGTTTCCGCGGGAATTGGGAGAGCGAGATCAGCCACGCGAAGCACTCACTGGGCGTGTGCTACATGAAGCTGAAGCTGAGCGACGAGAGCGAGAAGTACCTGCGCGAGGACCTCCACTACTGCGAGAGGAAGCGGATGTCCAGCGCGCTCAACACGCAGTACGCGTCCCCACGAAGTGTCAGAAATAGGGCCTATTTCCACGCATGCGTCGAAGAGGGCCAGACCCACATATCCCTGGGTTGGGTCGCAGGCACGTTCTCACAATTAGGCAACCTCTACCTTCACGCGCACACGCCTGCGGGGTACCAACAGGCGAAGCTGCACTACGAGAAGGCGCTGTCGCTGTTCCAGTCCGTCGCCTCGCACATCGACGAGTCGTTTGTGAAGGATGCACGGCAGAACCTGTTCGTGCTGGAGGAGACGAAGCAGAAAATGGCTCGGTTTTTGGAGTTGGTGAAAACCGCGGAGAATTGTGAAAGTGAAGAAGAGCGTTACAAAACGTGGAGGGAGTGTTGCGAGGAAGTGTTGCGGTTGGAGCAATACGAGAATGAAACGCCCTTCAAGGCATTGCAGAATAGCGCCGAATTGGTGTATGGCAAAAGCAGCTTCGAATTCGCGGACAGTCTCCATCTCTACGCAGAATACCTGTACGTGCTGTACAGTGGTAACGAAGATCCGACGAAACTGAATCAGTCAAAGGCGTTCTGCGAGACCAGCATTGCGATTCTGCGTTCCACCGAACAGCCCAACGAACTCGCCAGCGTGCTGGAGTTGTACGGGTCCGTGCTGTCTGCGATTCACGACGTCAACAACGACCAAGTGGCGGGAATTGTGGTGCGTCACAGTTAGACAGAGATCGACAGTTACAGAGAGGCGTTGTCCATCTTCGCCAAGTCGCTACCCGAGCGTCTGTCCAGTTACCTGATCAACCTGGGCAATCTTATGATCACCTACAACCGGAAGGGCTTCTTCGCGCAGGCCAAGGCGCTCAAGCAGCGCATGGACAGGTACACTGAGAGTGTCGCAATCACCATCAGGTTACGCGAGGAGGCGCAGACGCAGCAGACCATGCTGGAGGAGCCATTGGAGCCATTGGAGCCATTGGAGCCGTTAGAGGCGGTGGACCTTACGCAGACACAGGCGTCGCCTCCGCTGTCGCAGCCGCTGCTTCCTGATGACGACGACGACCTCTTCGCGGAGGAGTCGCAGGGCGAAACGCGTGCGCACGAGTTGTTTGAGTGGGAGGAGGAGAGCGCGATGAGTTCGGAGTCCTCCGTCGGCGACTGGGGCGTGTTGGAGGCGGTGGAGGTGGAGAACGAAACGCCCGCGGACAAACGAAACGCCAGTGGAGCGGATTCTCCACTGGACGCGATGATGTCGCGAAGAGAAACCAAGTTGTTGGCGAAAGTGGAGGCGAAATCGGTCAATCCAGTAATGGAGGCGAAATCGCGCATGGAGTTGGCGTCGTTCTATCAGGAGAACCAGCAGTTCGCGAAGGCGGTGACGCAGTACGAGCGCGTGGCGTCGCTGATCGGGAATTCCAGAAAGTTCGAGGAGTTGGGTCACTGTTGCAACCGGTGTCTGAGCGTGTGTCTGCGCGAGGCGGAGGACGCGGAGAAGGCGGTGGAGGTGCTGAACAAGGACATCGACGTACTGCTGTTTCGGAAGACGCGGAGCGTGGCGAGCGAGTTCGAGCACTACTACAAGTGCGAGCTACAGCGCAGCTACGAGGAGCTGGGGAACAGCCACATGAAGTAACGGTGGTGAAGAGTGTGGACTGTAGGTTGTACGACACGCGTCACGACGCGACCGCTCTCGAGCAAGCCGAAGACGCCTACTCTCATAGCCTTCTCTACTCCCGCCAAGCAGACCCCGTGTCCCTCACCGGCGTTCTCGTCAACCTCGCCACCGTGTACGAGGAGAAGGGACAGCTCGCCAAGGCGGAGTCCACCTACCAGCAAGCCATCGCACAGTGGTCGTTGCCGCGCGAGGCCTCCGAACAGAGCTTCGCCTACGCGCACTATGCACGGGCTCAGTACAACCTGGCGAGACTACTCTTCCACCAGGGCGTTCGGACGATGGCAGAAAAAGCCGTGAAAACGGCGCTGGAGTATGACCAGAAATCGGAGTGTGTTTTGGACCTGTGTCGCACGGTGGAGTTGTTCTGCATGATCGAGGTGGAGATGGCGGCGCGCAAGCTGTCTCCGACGCTTCCTCGCGAGATGGCGGAAATCGGGACCATTTTGAAGCGGATGGCACGACGCGCGAGCGGTTTCGGCATCAGAGAGTTACTCCAGACGCAGCGGTTTGTGAAGCAGAACTGTGCGGTGGTGGAGGCGTGGACGCGGCTGGACGCGGAGTGGAGTTCCAAAAGCGTGCCCGAATTGTGTCGCATTGTGGACAGCGAGCTGTCGAAGGAAACGCCTCCGTTCTTTCTGCTGAAGAAGATCGTTGCTCGCTTGGTGGAGCACGCCTGGGAGGGCGTGGAGCGAGTGGAGTTGGCGGGAACGGTGTACAATGTAACTCCCGCGGACTTCAAGAATTGGCTACTGTTTGTGCAGATTGCGGCGCTGACGAAGGAGTGCCAGTTTTCGGAGATATTCGCTCTCATCCAGAAATACCCCGGATTTCTGTCACTGCGTTCGTGTCTTCCCTCCTTCACGCCTCTTTCCCTCCTTCACGCGCTGAACGCCGCCATCCAAGAACACGCCCATTTTCCCTCCACTGCGTCTTCCTCGCTTTTCGACACGCCGTTCTCCAAGTCCTCGTTTCTCGTGTTCAAATCCAAGTTGAGGGAGCTTCTGCCCGCGCAGCAGGACAGTAGCGACGACGACGAGATTCCCGCGGTGGCTCGGCAAAAGGTGCTTCGCGGGGATTCTCGGCTGTCCGGAGTGCTGAAGCGGTCGAACCAGGACTACGCGGATGGCGGGAATCGGATCGCGGAGTTTCAGCCGCGGAAGCGAAGACGGTTTCATCGGAGACAAGAGGATGGGGATGGCGGGAAGGAAGTGAGTTCCCGCCAAGTGGAGGCGGAGGTGCGTCCGAGCGTTTCGTTTGTGGAAGAAGAGTATCCGACGCGTGTGACAGAAGTGGAGACGCATTCTCCTGTTCCAGAAAGAGTCCCGATTTCAGAGAGAACACCGCTTTCAGAGAGAGCCCCACCTTCAAACCAAGACACAATCGAAGTGTCGATTTGTGCCATTTTGGCGGGAATGGAGCAGGAGTACAAGGAGTTGCTTTCTCCCACGGATGCCAGAAATCGGGACTTCTTGGTGAATCTCCTCACCTCCCGAATTCGTCGTGATTTCGTACTCGATTCCCATTCAGATCACTGTGTAGGGCGTGACGGCGAAAATCGCCCAGTTATTCGTCAACAACGAAATAGCGGGTTCTTCTCTCGTTCTCCAGCCACATGACAGAATTCAGGCCTATTTCCTAATCCCGTCGGACCAATCGCTTTCGGAGGCGTTTCAGACGGTTCGGTTGTCGCATGACTACCAGTCTTCTGGGTGTTATTCGATCACGAAGCAGTTCTTGAACGAATCTGGGAGTTTCACTTTCGTGTCGTTACGGGAGTTACGTTTGGATGGGTGCTGCCTGACGGATCAAGACGTGTTCTTTCTGCTGCTCCCCCTGCTGAACCCTCTTCCTTCTCTGCACACCTTCTCCATCCAGGATAACCAGCTGACGGACATTGCTGCGCGATGCATCGCATTGTGGCTTATGAAGGGGAATGCTCCAAGTCTGCGCGATTTGCGAATTGGACAGAACTACTGGCAAGGAGATGGTTTGATGAAGCTGTTGTTTGCGGCAAAGAGTCATTGCGCGATTGACTCTCTTGTTCGCGTTTCTCTCGGTTCTGATGTGTAGAATGTGTCGGAACTGCGTATTCCGGACGCTGGCGTGCAGACAGTGGTTCAGATGATGCGCCTCTTCGTTCCTCGTGTCGACAAGGAAACACACCAGAAGAAAGGCTTTTCGTTCGGTAAGGATGCAGCGAACGGAATGAGGCGTAGTGGGCAACTACATACAGATTTCGTCGATCGTGAGGAAGAGCCTGCTTTCGGCCTTCGACCCTTCCGTTGTGGAAGTGGTTGAGATCGCCGGAGTGGAGGTGCCTCAGGAGATTGAGTTTGTGTGGATTGGGTTGTTGTTGTGAGGCGTAGCAATTTGTGGAGGCGCTCTCTCGCTCGACGCTGCTAACCACGCTGAATGTGAGTTACTGCAATCTGGTGGGTTCCAGCGCATTCGCTGATGTGTAGCATCTTCAAGTGCTGCGGCAGCTCGTGAGCTCCCCTCTTCCCCGCATGACACAGATGAGCGTGGACGGGAACGTTCCTGGCGATCTGACGAGCCAGTCCGTGTTTCTGGATTCCTCCGTGTCCTTTCTTCTCTCCCACGCGTCGTGTACCATAAGTGCTTTAGAAATGGATTTGAAGTACGTCGTGGACGACAGTCTAAAGCGTCGTCTGCTGCTCTGATTCTCGCTGTTTGTTCACACGCTTTCGTGAAACCCCACTGAAACGAGAAGAAACCTGACTGCAACAAACAAGCAGAAACCCACTTTATTCACTCTTCACATTACACATGCCCTTGTACTTCTCGATGGCAGCAGCCAGACCGTCAGCAACGTACGTGAACCCCTTCTCAAGATAGCACTCCTTGTCAAAGAAGGCAAAGTAGTAGCAGATCGCGATCTTGACGATATCGAAGTAGAAGATGTGAGAGAGGAAGCCGGTGAAGACAGTCAAAAGGGAGAAGAACATCCAGTAGTACAGCCACTTCTTCAAATCCTTCTGCTCGTGGATATCCTTGCAGAAGAAGAACACGGTCGGGACGACAACCACGACGGTAGCAAACACTCTGCGCGTGATGATGAGGACCAGCAGCGCAAGAAGCGCGGAGAGAATCATGAGAAGGTAGTGAGCCGGAACGTGCACCGCCGTCTCGATCTTCGTGACCAACTCTACTCGTGACACAGGAACACAAAACGGAACCGTGCTTAGGGGTGATGGATTTGTAGAAATCCTCGACCTTCTTCCAATAATTCATTACACACTCCTTAGCTTTCTCCATTCTTTACAAACGAAACAATGGACTAAGCCATGCCCGTAAAGGATTAGGTGCAATAAGTCGGGGGATGATCCTATTCTTTCTCTGCTTCGTTGGTCTGGCTTTCATAGATACTTTATGGAATCGGAAGAGTGGTACTACGTATCGGATGGTCAGCAGGTATCCGTGAGTTCTTCGCATTATCGGGTAGAATGGACCGGTCCCATTCTCGGACCTTCGCGATTTGTGGAGACGAGTACGGATTCGTGTGTAGTACCATTGTAGAAAGAGATTGACAAGAGCACCTATGTATGGTGTTCCTTGATGGACAACTGGAAGCCGATAGAAGAGTATTCCGCTCTGTTAAATGCGTTAGAACCGCCCAAAGCGAGCGTAGGGAAGAAGGAACCACTGAATGGTAGTTGCCGCCTCCTATCCCGAAGCATCAAGCTGCAACGAAGCCGGTTCTGGATACGAAGCAGGATCACAAGCAAATTGTGGGCGTATTCCTTGGGATGGCGGATTACTGCTAGGAGACGGCCTCTTCCAATGCAACTGCGCACTCGGCCATGTCTTCAAATTTGCTGCAAGAAATCCAGGGCGCGTCGCTCAGTCGGTTGAGACACGTGACATCCTCCGAAGCGGCTCCCGTATCCTCTGCTCCAAAACCAAAATCGAGCTCTTCCTTTTTGGATGAACTGCGCTCAGCCGCTCTGAAGCGTTCCGAATCGAGATCCTCGACCAACACATACTCTGCTGCTTCCAACCCTGTTACGAGCAGTCCGCGATCCACTGCGTCTGTTTCGCAAGCAGTGAGTGCGAAGTCTATTTCCAATCGTCCATCTTCTCCCAAATCCGTTTCCAATCACCCTTCTTCTCCCAAGCCCATCTCAAACAACTCATCCTCCTTCAAATCCTCGTTCTCCTCCAAGAAGGCCTCCCCTGGCGAGATCAAAGAGGAGCGCATCGAGGTGGCGCGTTCTGCTCCCTCACCGCTCCTCAAGTCGTCCCCAGAGGGCTGGGAGGAGCGGAAAACCGTCGACGGCGTGCCATATTACTATAACAACAAGACGAAGTGTCTGTCGTGGGAGAAGCCCGACGTGCTGCTGACGGAGCAGGAGAGGTCACAGGGCAGTCAGCGATGGGTGTGGGTGGCGGACGCGGAGGAGGCGTGGATTCCAATATGTGTGGTAGGTGTGGCGAGGTGGAGTGACCCCAAGGAGTCGGAGAAGGGCAACAAGGTGAGTGGTCGTCGCGAAGACGGCGGATCGGTTTCGGGCGTGCAGAAGGTGGGCGACGTTCACTGGGCGTCTCTGCGAGAGCTGCCGGACGACGTGGTGTTACTGGAAGACACGAACGAGCCTTCGATTCTCTACACACTGAAGTAGGTGAGTGCACTGTGCGTGACGATAAAGGAAACGATATCTGAAGAACGACATCTACACATGGGTGGGAAGCAACAAGACGATCCTTCTGTCCATCAACCCCTTCCAACAGCTCCCGCTCTATTCGCCCGAGCAGATCACGCTCCACAGCCACCCGCCACCGAACCGCGCGCTGCCGCCGCACGTGTACGACATCGCGTACAGTGCCTTCCAGGAGCTGGTGACGACGGGCGAGGACCAGTCGATCCTCATCTCCGGCGAGAGCGGCGCGGGCAAGACGGAGGCGACCAAGCAGTGCCTGGGCTTCATCGCGGAAGTGGTTGGTGGTGGCGTGGGTGAGAATTAGATCGCGGGCTCCGACTCGTCGCTGGAGCAGCGCATCCTGCAGGTAGCCGTCATGGGGTGTGTGTGACATAGACCAACCCGATCCTCGAGTCCTTCGGCAACGCGAAGACGGTGAGAAACAACAACTCCTCGCGCTTCGGCAAGTGGATCGAGATCCACTTCAGCGACCAGAACACCGTGTGCGGCGCCTTCATCGAGTCGTACCTGCTGGAGAAGTCGCGTGTGGTGACGCAGCAGTCGAACGAGCGCAACTTCCACATCTTCTATCAGCTGTTCACCTCCAGCGAGCTGTGTGCCGCGTACAACCTGTCAAAACCCGAACACTACCGATACTTGTACGGAGGCAAGTGCGTGAGCGTGTCGGGCATCGACGACGAGCACTGTTTCATGGACGTGTTGGACTGTTTCGAGGCGTTAGGGTTCAGCAAGGAGGAAAAGGACTCGATTTTTGGACTGTTGGTGGCGATTCTGAAGCTGGGCAATTTGCAGTACTACGACATCGACCCGTCCGCCATGCATCCTCACGCGAAGGTCCGAAATCGGCCTGTATTTTGTCATGCGTAGATTCAGAATGGCGACGTGTTGTTGGAGGCAGCGACGTTGTTGTGTGTGACTCCGGAGGCGTTGGAGGAGGCGATTTGCACACGTCGCATTAGCGTGCGTGAAGGTAGCAACGACGCGATTACGGTGATTCCGCTGAGTTGTCGTGTGAGGGGTGGTGATGGGAGGTGAGTATTAGGAGGCGGAGCAGAACTGCGACGCGCTGGCAAAGGAGTTGTACTCGAAACTGTTTGACTGGATCGTCGGTGTGTGTGTGAGTGTGTGAGGGTTAGGTGGAGAAGATTAATCTAAACCTGAACGGCGAGCGGAACAAATTCATCGGGTTTTTGGACATTTTCGGCTTTGAGATCTTCCAGAAGAACAGCTTCGAGCAGCTGTGCATCAATTACGCGAACGAGCGGCTGCAGCAGCTGTTCAACAGCAGCACGTTCAAGGAGGAGGAGACGGTGTACAAGAATGAGGGCATTCAGTTCCAGCACGTGGAGTTCATTGATAATCAGGTGAGTTGTGTTCCTTTTGGGTTGTGTTTGCGTCGTGTGAGTCAGTTAATCGTTTCAACTTTCATGAACTCATAACTCACTTCACTCTCATGAACTCACCACTCACTTCACTCTCATGAACTCACATCACATCACAACACCTCACTCACCCCCTCCAGGAAGTCCTCGACATGCTGGAGAACCGCTACGGCGGTCTGTTCTCCCTCGTCGACGACCAGGTGCGCATTCGCAACGGCACCGACACCATGCTTCTCAAGAACGTAACACCCACTCCACTCTCTCACTCCCAGATCCAAAACACGCTCACGAAATACCGCTGCTTCGACGGCAGCTCGGGCACCAGCGGCGAGTTCGGCATTGACCACTACGCGGGGCGCGTGAACTACGACATCAGCGGGTTCGTCGACAAGAACCGCGACCGCATCTTCGACTCGCTGTAGGCGAGAGAGGCGAGAATGAGTCGCAGGTATGAACTGATGGCGTCGTCGTCGTCGCACTTCATCTCCGCCCTCTTCCCGCCGCAGTCCAGCAGCGCGCTGAAGACCACCGTGTGCTCCAAGTTCCACAAGCAGCTGAACGACCTCGTCGCCATCCTGCAGGCGTCGCAGCGCAAGTACATCCGCTGCGTGAAGCCCAACGACAAGAAGCGCAAGCTGCTGTTCGAGTGCCAACACTCGCTGGAGCAGGTAGGGCTTCGCTTGCCGCGTGAGCGCTAGCTGAAGTACAGCGGGGTCTTCGAGGCCGTCAAGATCAGAAAGTTGGGGTACCCCTTCCGCCTCACGCACGAACAGGTACGTTCCTTGCCCGCTCTCCAGCATAGTTCATCCATCGCTATCGCTGCCTCCTCTACAACACGCCGCGACCCCCCACCAACGCCTCGGCGCTGCTGCAAGCGATTATCCACACGCGTCCTGAGTGTCAGGATCGGGTGTTCGTGGGACGGTCGCTGGTGCTGTACAAAGCGACGGAGCACAAGATTCTGGAGCTGGCGAGGAATCTGGGTAGGGCCGAATTGGGCGGGATTATGGACAGCGCTGGACGAGTTGCTGCCGGTGGTGCAGAAGGCGGTGAAACGCACCCTCGCCATGAGGGGCATGTCCCTATTCTTCAAGGTGCATAAATCACTATCTGTCCCGATTGTTGTTCCCGTTCATCGTAGAGAGCCATGGAGAGCAAGGACCTGGAGACCATCCAGAACGCGCTGGCGCTGAACGAGGAGGACGCGACGGCGGCTCAGCAGCTTCTCCACATTCCCCTGCCCGCGTTGCGCAGGGCGGAGGAGGCGGTGGAGTTCTTGCAGCGCGTCGCAGAGATCGAGAGCCGCATCCACACGCTGCTCGAGGGCCCGCTCACGTCCAATCTGGGCGTAGGAGTCGCGGTGGTGGATAACGCATAGCCGTTGATGCAGGCGGTGGAGGAGGTGGAGGCGAAGAGCGACATCGTGCCGGACCACGTGAAGGCGCTGGCGGAGGAGGCGAAGGCGCGCGTGGCGCAGTTCGCAGCCTCGCTGGTGGAGCCGGACGTATGCGATGTGCCGCGGGGATGACGCGTAGCTGCGGGAGGCGCTGTACACGCTGGACAAGAGCGAGATCGAGCGGCTGGTGGAGCAGGCGGACAAGCTGTGCTACTCGTCGGAGAAGGTGAAGGAGGCAAAACGCCTTCTGGCGCTGTCGGAGGAGGACTTCTTCCAGCTGGAGATTGCGCGCGCGGAGCAGCTGGGCGTGGGGGAGTCATCGTGTTTTCAGTCGTAGGACGTGTGCCGCTTGATCGACCGAAAGATCAAACTGCGCGACCTGCTTCTCCACCGGAACGAGGACCGTTACGGCTTCTTGAGTTACTCGGGCCTGAAGACGCCGGAGGAGTACGCGAGCTACAAGATCCTGACGATGAACCGAAAGTGGTGGAGGGAGACGGCATACACGTTCATCACGCCGACGATTCCGACGTGCATAACGTCGTGTCCGAAGGAGTGCGACAAGAGCGGGATTCTGCTCTTCAAGTCGATTCAGGGCTACATGAAGGATCGGAAGTGGGGTTTGCGTTGTCGTGTTCACGGTAGGTACAACATGGAGGGAAGCCAGCTGGCGTACGAGATCGTGGCGCTGCTGCAAAACCCGAACACGCCGACCGCTCTGCGGACGGAAGCGTACTGCCAGTTGATCAAGCAGCTGACGGGGAACCCGAGCCAGCAGAGCATTTCATTGGTGCGTTTTGGCGGGTTTCTTCACGCGTAGGGCTGGGACCTGATGGCGATTCTGCTGTACTGGGTGCTTCCGGAAGACCATTTTCTGAACTACCTGATCGTCTACCTCTGGAAACACGCCGAGAACCCCGAGAAGTGTCCGCGATTGTCGTGTCTGACGCGTAGATACATGCACGTGCTCAACAACAGCTACTACTCGTCCAAGTACAGAAAGGACGGCTCGTACGCGAACGGGTGTCGAAAGCGACCCTCGGTGGCGGAAATCGACGAGTTTTTGTCCGACTTCACGATGAACTCGAATCGCTTCAGCATCGACAACCGCTTGGCCTCCTACGGTCGCTGCTCGGTCGGGGAGGAGAAGCCGGTGGTGCGACAGAGCAGCTGCAATGTAACGCCCACCGCGGTGAATCGCAACTCGTCACACCGAACCTCCGTGTTCATCGCGGGGTCCGGAACCCTGCACAAGCAGAAGCCAGCGCTACCAGCCGCTCCGGCGCCTCCGCCACCGGTAGCTCGCAAGGAAACGGCGTTGGTGTTGTATGACATCACGCCCGACATCAACCCCGACGTGCTGGTGTGCAAGGAGGGTGATGGTGCGTTCAGTGTGTGGGGGTGATGTGTAGTGATTGTGATTGAGGAGGACTTCGGCGACTGGCTCCGTGCGACGCTGAACGGGAATGAGGGTTTCGTTCCGTACAACTATATTGAGCGGAGAAAGTGAGCGGTTCCTGGGTTGAGCGATTTCATTACTCGTGTTGAGCGAAGATAGTGAGGGTTTTGTTTGATCACTGAAGTAAGAGTATGGAAGAAACACGCACAGTCCTCTCTCGCGAGATCGTCGACCACATTAAGCGAGGCGCGAATAATGTTCTCACCCAGCTGAGACAGTATATCTGGGAACAGAGACTCCAAATCTACCTTGTGAGTACAGAGAACAGGGAGTACCACACACAGTGCCTTTTCCAAATACAAACGCTGCATTCGCGTCAACGCTGCAGTACACTACACGTGACGAATGGGCGAGGAAGACGGACGCGTGGGATTGATGAAGTGGATGACTTTACAGTCATTTCGAATCAAATTCGCTTCCACAACACCTGAAAAGGGAACTGCACCTAGCGTCTGGGCGAGTGCTTTCCACTTCTCCACTTCGTCCTTCTGCGAGTGGTGCACCCTCTTCGTCCTTCGAGACGCGTTCTTCCCGCACTTTGTGTTCTAGTCGCTGATACCCCTTGCCAAACTGAAACGCCAGCACCAAAGCGGCGAGCAAGCCTCTCGCGCGCGTCCATTGCAGAGTTCCCGTTGTGTTCCATTCCCGCAAACGAGAAAGGAATAGTCAGCGAAACCTTCCTGCGGAATGATCCTCCCTCTCCAATGGGGAGACGCCACGAGTTGCGTGCAACAAAGAGGGGAAATCCAATTCAAATTCTCGCTTCAACAGAAAAACCCAGCGAGCAGTTCTTGGTGCTATCGAAGAGGAACGGAGTCTACTCATCACTCCCGCTTTGCACACCTACGTTCAGTGTAAACGAATAGTTGAAATGATCGTTCATGACGCCCTTATAGTACATGGACACGAATCCCTTGCTATCGACCTTCACGCGCGTCTCGCTGCTTCTGGACGGCTTCACAGCGCAACCGAACGCCAGCTCAGGAGCCTTTCCCTCAAGAGGAAGGTCCATCGTCGCTCCGAAGCGGACGTTCCTGAAGGGCTCAGCAAAGATGGCTCCGTTGAGGATGGTGCAGTACTCGCTCGTACCGAACGAGAACACGGCGTCCTTGTACTGATACGCGACGGACGCATCAATGCTCTTCAGGAGCTGCTCGTACGAGCCCTGGACCTTGATTCCGGCAATGAGGGAGCCCCTCTACACATGACAGACGCAGAACGGGAACAACGAGGTAGGACAGGGAAGTGGAGTACGACTTCGATACCGTATCCACCATTGCGTTCGTGGCCACGGTGCCGTTGATGTACTTCACGCCGACGACCGCCTTCTTCCACTGCCACTTCAACACATCATACTGAGCGCTGAACGTTATCGCAACGACGGAAGCACTAACCGCATCATAAACGTCGTATTCTTCAAGGCGTTGGGGACGTCGACTTCAAGAACGGAAGAGCCCGTCGTTTCCATCGAGATCTTCTTGATATTGCAGAACTTGTGCGCGTTCACGTCCATGGAGCACTTGCTGGTGATGGATCCGCCAACACTCTTTCCCTCGATGGACACGTTCTATTCCTCACGGAATCGGAGTGCGTCAAACCGTGTTGTACAAGCGCGTTTTGAGAGTGGCCTTGCTATCCAGGCAGTATCCGTCCTTCAGCACATCTTCCCTTAACACACATCCAATCGAATCCCACCATATGCGCTCTTGTTGATATCATCGAACAGAACAGACGTGAACATTGGTTGATCTTGAATACCCTTTGAATGGGGCAGGAGAAGTCCTGTACAAAGAATCGGGACGTTTCAGTGCGCTGAATAGGGTATTAGGTGCAATTCGCTTCAGAAGAATGCTTCCGCTAGAAGTTGAAGCGTCTCGTATTGCTGTTGGAGTGGTAAGAATGGAGCACTGTCCAAGGAAACAGAGGAGAGCGTTCATCAGAAGGGAGTGTTCTCTTTGTGCTGAAAGGTAATGAAGGAATGGGATACGATGAATGGAGAGACTTTGGGTGGATGACGCGAACAATTGGAAGACGGTCCTCCCTCCCCTTCTCCCATGCGATGACTCCTCCTCCACGTGCTGATTCCGATAGGCGGTTCTCCATAATCCCATCTGTTGTGATTCTGAGAAGTGCCCTCTGATCTGGTTTTCTATTGCCCTTCGTATGTCACACGCCATCCAAGGCAGTCTGGTTCTGAGTCATTGTCTTCCTCCCGCGCGAGTGGTTTGGAAATGTGTAACATTGTGTTTCCAGTCGTGTGTGCAACGAGTAACCCAATTCCAAGCCGATGCGACAAAGTTTGGAGAAACGGGGATCGGGACATGCGGTTTTATATGTGCCTTTACTGGGGTTGCATACGGGCGAAACGGCGGTATCTCGATTGGTTGTCAAATATAACTTCACCATGTTTCGTTTGGGTACAACCTCGAGAATCGTTTCTTCTCTCTCAAAGCGATGGATGTCGAAGACTCCCTTTACCAAAGTGATGGCGGCGAATCGCGGCGAAATTGCCATTCGCATCATCCGTGCTGCTCAGGAGCTGGGCTCGAAGACGGTTGCCATCTACTCCTACGAAGATCGCTACAATCTGCATCGCTCCAAAGCCGACGAGAGTTTCATTCTGAATCGATCCAAGAGTCCCGTCGCCGCCTATCTGGATATCCCCACGATTGTGTCCATCGCGAAGGAACATGGCGTGCAGGCCATTCACCCCGGTTACGGTTTCCTCTCCGAGAACCCTGAGTTTGCCAAGGCTGTGGAAGAGGCGGGTATCACCTTCATCGGTCCCACCGTGGACAATCTCCGCATGATGTCCGACAAGACTTCCGCCCGCAAGGTGGCCATCGAGCACGGCATTCCCGTGGTTCCCGGCTCTCCGGGTCCCGTGACCACGCTCGAAGAAGCGAAGGCGTTCTGCGATAAGGTGCACTATCCCGTCATCATCAAGGCAGCCTTCGGCGGCGGCGGCAAGGGCATGCGTGTGGTGAACAACGAGAAGGAGCTGGTCGAGAACTTCTCTCTCGCCTCCAACGAGGCCAAGGCTGCCTTCGGCAACGGCACGATCTTCTTGGAGCGCTACGTGGAGGAGCCTCGTCACATCGAAGTGCAGATCATCGGTGACGGGCACGGTAGAGTGGTTCATCTGTTCGAGCGGGACTGTTCCGTCCAGCGTCGCCACCAGAAGGTGATCGAGAACGCTCCCGCGGTCAATTTAGACGAGGGACTGCGACAGCGGATCCTCGGCGCTGCGTGCAAGCTGTGCAGCCTGATCAACTACCGAAGCGCGGGCACGGTGGAGTTCCTCGTGGACAAGCACAACAACTTCTACTTCATGGAGGTGAACCCCCGCGTGCAGGTGGAGCACACGGTGACGGAGGAGGTGACGGGCCTCAACATCGTGGAGACGCAGATTCGGCTCGCCGAGGGTTATAGTTTCGAGGACCTCAACCTCAAGCAGGAGAACATCAAGACTCGCGGCTACGCCATCCAGGCGCGTATCACCACCGAGAACCCCGCCAAGCAGTTCCAGCCGGACACGGGCGTGATTCAGTACTTCCAGTCCGCGACGGGACGCGGCATTCGTCTCGACGGCGCGGGCTACCAGGGCTACGAGGTCACGCCTCACTACGACTCGCTGTTGGTGAAGCTCACCGCGCGCGACCTGACGTGGGAGGACACGATGAACAAGCTGAACCGTGCGCTGAACGAGTTCAAGGTGGACGGTCTCCAGACGAACATCCCCTTCCTTCTGAACGTCCTGCACAACCCCATCTACCGCGCCGGCAAGGCGACCACCTTCTTCCTCCAGGAGAACCCCAAGACGATGGAGACGAACACGAAGGAGATTCCTGAGTCCCGCGTGCTCCACTACCTGGCGAACCTCGCCGTGAACGGACATCCCTCCGACCTCGGCACCAACGGCGCGATGCCCGCCAAGACGGACCCGGTGGCCCCGACGGTGGAGAGCAAGCCGCTTCACGGTTTCCGCGACATCCTGAAGAAGGACGGTCCCAAGGCGTTCGCCGCCGCCGTGCGCGCGCACAAGGGACTCCTGCTGACCGACACCACCTGGCGAGACGCCCACCAGTCGCTCCTCGCCACGCGTATGCGCACGAAGGACATCCTGGCGGTCGCTCCCGCCACCGCCGCGCTGCTCCCCCAGCTGTACTCGCTGGAGTGCTGGGGCGGCGCCACCTTCGACGTGTCGATGCGTTTCCTGCACGAGTGTCCTTGGGACCGTCTCCAGCGCATGCGCGAGCTGGTGCCGAACGTGCCCTTCCAGATGCTGCTGCGCGGCGCGAACGCGGTGGGCTACAGCGCCTACGCCGACAACGTGAACTACAAGTTCTGCGAGATGGCAGTGAAGAGCGGAATGGACGTCTTCCGCGTCTTCGACTCGCTCAACTACATCGAGAACATGCGCCTCGGCATCGACTGCGTGGGCGCCGCCGGCGGCGTGATCGAGGCCTCGGTCTGCTACACGGGCGACTGCTCCAGCCCCAAGGAGACCAAGTACACGGTGGACTACTACCTGGACTACGTGCGCAAGCTCACCGCCCTCGGCATCCACGTGCTCAACATCAAGGACATGGCGGGTCTTCTGACGCCGCAGAGCGCCACGCTCCTCGTGTCCGCCATCCGCAAGGAGTACCCCAACCTCCCGATCCACATCCACACGCACGACACGGCGGGAACGGGCGTCATTTCCATGGTGGCTGCGGCGAAGGCTGGCGCGGACGCGGTGGACGTGGCGATCGACTCGATGTCGGGAATCACGTCGCAGCCCTCGATGGGCGCCGTCGTGTCCTCGCTCATCGGTACGCCCGAGGACACCAAGATCTCTCTGGACGCCATCTCCAAGCTGAGCGACTACTGGAACGACGTGCGCGGCGTGTACGCTCCGTTCGAGTGCGGCCAGAAGGCGGGCTCGTCGGACGTGTACTACCACGAGATGCCCGGCGGCCAGTACACCAACCTGATGTACCAGAGCCAGCAGCTCGGACTCGCGGGCCAGTGGCCGCTGGTGAAGCAGGCGTACCACGACGCCAACGAGCTGTGCGGCAACATCGTCAAGGTGACGCCGTCCAGCAAGGTGGTGGGCGACATGGCGAACTTCATGGTGCAGAACAAGCTCACGAAGAAGGACGTGCTGGAGAGGGCGGAGACGCTTAACTTCCCCACCTCCGTGGTGAACTTCTTCCAGGGCTACTTGGGCATTCCGGAGCCGTGGGGCTTCCCCGAGGCGATTCGCGCGAAGGTGACGAAGGGCAAGACGCTGCCCAACGGCGAGACGGTGCTGAAGGGCAGACCGGGCGCGGAGCTGCCTCCGTTCGACTTCGAGGCGAACAAGAAGATGCTGGCGAAGAAGTACGGCGAGAACCGCATCAAGGACGAGGACGTGATGTCGTACGCGCTGTACCCGCGCGTGTTCGAGGACTGGAAGGAGTACGAGGAGAAGAACGGCGACGTGAGCAAGCTCCCCACGCGCTACTTCCTGCAGCCCATGAAGTTCGACGAGGAGATCGCTGTGGAGATGAAGGAGGGCCACACAATGTACGTGAAGTACAAGGGCATGAGCGAGGTGAACAAGGAGGGCAAGAGAGAGGTGCGCTTCCAGGTGAACGGCCTGAACCGCACGGAGATCATCGACGATGCCAAGGCGAGTCTGAGCATCGTGAAGCGAGAGAGAGTCACGGAGGGCAACAAGCAGCAGGTGGGCTCTCCCATGAACGGCGCCGTGGTGGAGGTGAAGGCGGAGGTGGGCAAGAAGGTGAAGGCTGGCGAGCCCATTTGCGTGCTGAGCGCGGCCAAGATGGAGACCATCGTTTCTGCTCCGTTTAGCGGCACGTTGAAGCGAGTGATTGTGAAGAAGGGCGAGAAGCTTCAGACTGGCGACTTGCTGGTCGAGATTGATCCTAAGTAGTTTGTCTGTTTGTGGTACATCCGTATATCGTTGTGAATCGAATTGGTGTGATCAGTTAGTGATTCTCTGAGTGAGTGTAATTGTTGTAGGGTGTAGATGCATATGCGTTTGTCTGGATGCGATTGTCTCATTCTTTGACGTGCTTTCCATCATAGTGATGAATGGTTTGAAATGAGCAAACCACTAAACAGATTACCCTCAGAAAGCGATTCGTTTACCAAAATGAGCATCCCTGCACACATGCTGCACTCCAAGGCTCGTAAGAAAAGCGTCGATACGGTTTTCACTCCCGATTCTGTTCATTCCCTGCCAGACCGCTATTTCCTGTATGCAGATGAGCAACAGTCGCCGACGCTAGCGATTGCAGACGACGAAACCATCATCTATTTGAAGGAACAACATGAAGAGCAGGATGGTCTGCTTATCGTGGCAAATCGGAGGGGAAAGCGGATGCAATCTGTTCAGCATGTAAAGAAGAATGGATGTCTGGTTGCTGTCGATTTCGATCAAGAGACGGAGAGGATTCTGGATACAAGTGAATTCGGTGATCGCTGGGAGGGGCCCATTCTTAACGGCACGCCGTTTGGTTGGGGTCTTCGCTACGACCGAAATGGGGAGTTGGTGTACGAGGGATTCTCCATATTTGGAAAGGCCTCGCTGTATGGCACTGAATACGACGCAGTCACCCACTCCATCATCTACCAGGGCACATTCTGTGACGATTGTCGCTGTGGGAGAGGCGTTCAGTACGACCGCAATGGGAGCGTTGTGTATGACGGAGAGTGGGTGAATGACACGCACAAGATGGATTCAGTTGTGAGAGTTCCTCGGTCGGTCGATTTCCTTCCACCGATCTCCTCCCTCCTCGTTTCTCTCCGTGTGGACTACGATACTTGTAAGAAGAATCGTTCGCTGCGTCTGCATCACTTTCCCCGGCTGCGCGAGTTGATTCTGATTGCTCATTGCTTCGGCAACGAGAGTGAAGAGGGGTTGGTCTTTTCCTGCGTGAACTGCTCCGAGCTGGAAGTAATCGAGTTCTTGTATGAGGCTGCGCTGAGTTGTTTCAACCGAATGATCGTAACAGGTGTGGATCCATTCTCAGCATGATAACTAGACAATCCGAAACTCCGTTTCATGAAGCTGTGTCCTGACTGCATGCGCGGTTTCACGGAGCTGCGAATTGAGAGTTGTCTCCATCCTTGCAGCTCACGCAATAGGAAACAAGAAGCTGGAATTGATAAAGGTCCCATCGGGTGCCTTTTCTGCGTGGAGGACTGACATGACGGAGGGCCGATGTGGGTTTGTCTATTTCTCGGACCTTCCGTCATTGCGTCGGTTCGAGGTGGGCAAGAATTGCTTCTCCTCGCTTAGCCACGTGGATTTCCGAAGTGGTTATGGGACAAAGCAGTGATGAGTAGACATCAGTGATGCTCTGCTGTGTCGCTTCGGAAAAGGCAGCTTTCACCCTGCCACCATGACTCATTCAAGTGCTTCAAACAAACGCGCGTGATTCCTAGACGCGGATGCGATTGCACAAGCAGTGCTGCCTCGCGTTACCAGCTCGCCCGTTTACCCCATTGATTTCTCTTCCGATGAAGAATCGATTGTGGTGGAGGCGCTGCAGCGCCGTGCATGCCGTCCGGATGCGGAGCTCCAGTTGGACCACTGCTCGCGGCTCCGCGAGATCGTGATTCACAGCCACAACTACTGCAAGTGCAGCACCTTCGCCCTCTCCAACCTCCCTCAGCTTCGCACTCTGGTCGTGGAGGATTCCTCCTTCTACAACGATGCATCGGAGAAGCAAACCGGCACATTTACCATTCGTGATTGTCCGTCATTGGCGTCGATAGCGATTGGCGATTCGTTCTGCTACTACGCTCTGTTCAGTATCGCAAGTAGAAGTCACTGGGGCCGGTGAGGGATAGAGTGCGACGCTCTCCGATCGCTTACAATCAAGTCGAAGGATGTGGGTGCCTTCCTTTTAGTGAGGGAGCTGCTTTTGAGGAGTGGTTCTTCGTTGTTGAGAATGAGGAGTAGACCTTCCTTCTCTGGAGCGCGTTTCGATTGGATCCTACTGCTTCGTGGTGGCATCCTATGTTGCGATTGAGAGTGCGTTTTGAGAATGCGCTGTGATGACTAGATTTGCGTTCGTTGCGATTCCTTTCATTGGAGGGCATAACGCTCGATATGTTTGGAAGGAGGAACTTGGAACGCTATCCACCCCAGTTCGGCACATCGTTGAGGATGACGAGTACGACATGTGTATTGGATGACAACCAGACCTTCCTCTTCTCGAAGAAATGGTGATGGGAGCTGGCTGCTTTACAAACGTGAATCGAGTGGGATTGGGGAGTGGTGGAGAATGAAGAGAGTAATCGAATAGACATCCCCAGACTCACTTCCATCCTTTGCTTCTCCACGTTCTCCTTCCTGACCGAGCTGGATGCGGGAAATGCGGACGCCTTGGCGGCAATGTTCCGAAGCCGTGCTCCGTGGTGCAACTTCGAGCCCACGCTTCCGTTCACCGCGCTGGATGACCAGCCAGCTATGATTGAAGCCTTGACGATCGCGAGTGGAACGGGAAATAGTCCTGAGCTGGGAGTGGTGGACTTCTCATCTCTCACAAACCTCCGCTCACTGCACATTGAAGAGCGTTGCTTTCTCTACGCCTGCCAGCTCCTCGCTCACAATCTCCAGTTCCTCAAGTCCATTCGCGTCGATGAATACTGCTTCTTTGGGCTGAGTGATGTCGAGGTGGATTCTATTCTCTCCATCAAGAACTGCTCTCAGTTGGAGTCCATTCACATCGGCAGTGCCTGTTTTCGTCAGTATTTTGAGCTGGCATTGGAGAGTGGCTAAGGGAGGAGGGATTAACGGAGTAGACCTTCCGTCCTTCTCCACCTTCTTCATTGATGACGAGGCCAATCACCAGTCTTCGTTCGCGGATTCTTCCGATTTGGTGCTGAAGGGTGACTCTCTTCTCAGCGTGTTGATCGATAGACTTCCCTGCGTTGAAGTCGATTCACTTGGGTGACGGCTCCTTCTGCTTCCCATCCCATGTTGAGATCATGAGTGCGTGTGTGGTCAGAGGGTGAAGATCAGACCTTCCTCAGCTGGAGTCGTTTTGTCTCGGAGCAGAGTGTCTCGAAGGGGCTTCTAGCAATGATATGCGTAGTGACTACGAAGTGCCTTCAGGCACAGTCCGGATAGAAAGTGGAGGTTGTGAGTGGATTGAATGGCAGATTTGCCTTCGCTGAATCGCATTTCCTTCGGGAATGACTCGTTTTTGACATGTTATAGAAATGTCGTGTTGAGGAGTGGGCGTTTTCGTGTAATGTGAGGAGTAGACATCGGTGCGTTTGAGTGCGAGTGTTGGCCTTCTCATTTGCTGGAGGGCGCAGAGAGTGTGACGATTGAGAGTGAGTGCTGAGTTGTGTTGTGAGTGTAGACGCGCCCGGGTGGGCTGAGCACATGTCGTTACACAATCGCGTGTATTGCTTCACCAATCCGCAACCGTTCAGCATGTCCTCTTCTCTCACGCATTTGGATTGCTGTCCGCATTGTGGAAGTGATGAGAATGTGAAGGAGCTGTGTTTGAAGGAGTATCCTTGTCTCGAGTCCATTCACATCGACTCCTATTCCTTCCCTCATATCCTGAGCGTGGAGGTGGGTCATCTCCCGAAACTGAAGCAGTTCGTTGTGGAGGATCACTGCTTCATGCACCCAGGTACGGTTGCTGTGGAGAATGCTTGCTGTGTGGAGGATTGTCCTCTTCTCGAGTCCATTACGATGGGTGTGGGATCGTTCTATGAGTATTCTACTTTCTCGTTGAGGCGTGATGAGTTGGAGTGTGCTTTGAAGAGTAGGTTTGCCTCTGCTGAAGTCACTGTGTGTGGGAGGTGAAGCAGAGATGGGCTGTTTCTCGAAAGCGGAGTGTTTTGCGTTGCGAGGTGAGGCGAAGTGGAGTGGAGTGATGGAATAGACTTGCCGTCATTGCAGTGCGTTGAAATTGGATGTTGTTGCTTTGAAATGGTTGTGTCGGTGTCGTTTGTGAGTCGTTGTTTGGGTTGCTGCTTTAGGTTCAGATCTCCCTGCCCTCACCGACCTCATTCTCCATAAGGATGCTCTGGCGGGTTATCACGATGAAAATGCCTTGTTCCCTGGAGAGAAGCGCGAGTGCTTCACCAACACGCTCTCCATGATCGATTTGCCGTCGCTTCGTCACATTCGTGGAAGTGGGTCGCGACAGTTCAAGAACATGAACGTGGTCACACTGAAGAGTGAGTGAGAGTGAATAGATTGAGCTATAGACGTCTCGAATGACCTCGAGATTGACATTCCCGAGTCCTTTGGATGGGTTCACTCTATCGCAGTAGAGAGGGGTGAATCCGACTCCTCCACGCTGGAGCAGTTCATTCTCGCCGCCTCCTATCCCTTTTCTCATATCATGAAGCAAGACTGTCTCTCTCACTCTGTGGAGGAGATCGATGTGAACGTCTCTGTGGAGAGCAGTACTGAACTCGATCTCTCTTCCTTCCCTCGCCTCTCCTCCTTCCGCTGCGCGTCTTTCGCCTTCCCCAACGTGCGCGTGTTCAAGTGTGAGAACCATCCCACCATCCAGTCCATCTCGATTGGGAAGAGTTCAATGTGCGGGAAGGAGGGTCACTTCACTGTGCGTGGTTGTGCGGCGTTGCATTCGTTGTGTATTGGGAGCAGGAGTTGTGTTCAGTTCGTGGAGTTCGTTGTGCGAGGTGTGTATTTCTCCTTGTTGTGACGTGTAGATTGTGACGCGTTGAAGACGCTAGAGGTGGGCAAGGAGAAGGAGTATGGTGCCTGTTTCTTTGACTGTCATGAACTGAGGATTGAGAGTGAGTGAATAGAGAGGGGATTATGGCATAGACTTGACTGCTCTGGAGCGAATCGAACTGGGAGCGGAGTGCTTCTGTGTAACTAATGCAGTCTCGATTTCCAGTAATCCCTCACCTAATTGCAATGTTAAATAGACCTCCCAAACCTCACCGAAATGGTGTTTGGATTGTTTGCTTGCTGTGGTGAATGCTTTGGGCGGAACCTTGACACTGGCATTATTGAGGTGAATGAAAGCAGCTCTTTCAGGATGAGAAGTGAGAGCGTTAAACTGTAATTGATGTGATAGACCTTCCGAAGTTGCAAGTGCTGAGAATGGAAAGGAATGGACTCCATATGATTTGTATGATTGAGAGTGTTGATTGTATTGTTGACTGACGAATAGACGTAAGTGTGGATATCCATCGTTCGTCTTTCACTAACTGCTTTGAAAAGAGAGCATTATTTGTGAAGAGTGAGATTTGGTTGTGATGGTGATCAGTAGATTCCCCAGATATGGAAACTCTAGTTAAGAGATATGCACTTGTATTCACTTCACTCTGTATTGACTCGTAGAAGATGTAGTGTGATTCTGTCTTCTCATCGCTGCTGCTTGATTCATTTTTCAATTCTCCTTTCCAACAACTGTTTGTTTCCACAGTTCTTAACTCATTTTGATACCCGCCTCCGCCATCCACTCCTTTCACCTCATACCCTTTCCAAACAATTTCACACATCATTCCCTCCATTATTCAAACACACAACGCCCCACTCCCTCTCATCTTCTCCATTAACCCTTTCCACGATCCACTCAACCCGCAACTCCCCCATTTCAAACAAACATACCCATTCTACACATATTCAACTACGCATCGTGGATGATCCTCAACACTTGCTTT
>ERZ1106948.174-NODE-174-length-32247-cov-3.882921_pt1 | contig 32247 bp, 23 predicted proteins | sample MGYA00403673_ERZ1106948 | MGnify/ENA primary metagenome ERZ1106948 (study PRJEB35170, sample SAMEA104062409) | human gut metagenome | biome: human gut; feature: human-associated habitat; material: faeces | place: Denmark | collected 2012-05-07 ...
TTGAACGGCTTGACCGGCGGTTGCGGCCTCTTACGTGACATGATGTTCTCCTTATAAATCTTGATATTGATTGCTACTGGCAGCGGGGAGGCAAGTACTGATCAGAACTCCGGGTCGGAATCGTCGCCGCCGAAATCGGAGGAAGCGCCGAACGTGGAGAAGCTACCGGCATCAGATGCACCGGCATTACTCCACGGGTCGACCGCAGGAGCGGACGGGTTGGCGGGAGCGGCAGACTGCTGGGAGTATCCAGCGCCACCACCCTGATAGCCACCGTTGTAACCGCCCTGGCCACCGGCATAACCACCTTGGCCACCCTGGTTGCCATAGCCCTGATTGGACTGCTGACCACCCTGGAAACCACCGGAACGACCCTGGAAGCCGCCCTGACCGGACGACTGGCGAGTCACCTGTGCGGTGGCGTAGCGCAGGGAGGGCCCGATCTCATCGAGCTGCATCTCCACGACGGTTCGCTGGGAACCATCCTGTGCCTGATAGGAACGCTGCTGGAGGCGACCGGTGGCAATCACGCGCATGCCCTTCTTCAGGGACTGGGCGCAGTGGTCGGCCAGATCACGCCAAGCGGAGCACCTCATGAACAGCGCCTGACCATCCTCGAACTGGTTGGTCTGACGATTCCAGGTTCGCGGGGTGGAAGCAATCGTGAAGCTCGCCACGGTCGCACCGCTGCCAATAGTGCGCAGCTCGGGGTCCGCAGTGAGGTTGCCCACGATGGTGATGACGGTTTCACCTGCCATAACGGTCCTTCTTACTTACCTTGAATACCAGCTGTTCAGCTGACTAAACGCTTGATTCAGCCCTTACGAAGAATCTTCGTACGGATCACGGATTCGTTGAGGTTCAGAACACGGTCAAGCTCATCGCTGGTAGCGGGCTCGGCGGTGTACTTCACCACGACGTAGTTGCCTTCGGTCTTACCGGCAATCTCATAGGCGAGCTTGCGACGGCCCCAGTAATCGGGCTCATCGAAAGAGCCGCCTTCCTTGGTGACGAGTTCCAGATACTGCTCGGTCAGCTTCTTCAGACCGCGCTCATCCAGCTCAGGATCGGCGATGAACATCAGTTCGTACTTGTGCGCAGACATCACCCACCTCCTTCGGACTATTCGGCCACGGACGTTCCGTGGCAGGAGTGTGTATGCGTGTTAGCCCATGACGCAGCACCAAACCGGCACCGCCTCTTCGGGCAACTTGGACAGTCTATATATGAGGCGGGACAGGGTATGCCCATATTCTTGCCGGTTTCGCGATGCCCACCGTTTTGGCCAAGCCCACGCAGCCCGCGGCTCCCATCACTCCCGGAGCGGCACCGGTAGCCGCACCTGGCGCGACCTCCACCACCATGAATGAGCAACAGAAGAAAATCTTCATCATCGTTGGTGCCGTGGCCGGCTTCCTCGTGCTGTTCGGTATCGTGTATGGCGTGCTGTCTTCCGCCGTGTTCAGCGCGAAGAGCGTTGCGAACAGCTATGTGGCCGCCATCTCCTCCGGCAACTACGACAAGGCCAACACCATCGCCGATCCTCACGTGAATACGAACCAGCGCGCACTGCTGACCAGCAAGGCATCCTCGGGCGAGAACACGCGCATCACCAACGCGCGCATCTCGCAGACCTCCAATAATGCCGATGGCACCGTGAGCGCCCAGCTGACGTACACGCTTGAAGGCAAGGAGGTCAACGGCAACTTCACCATCAAAGACAATAAGGTCAGTGTCGAGTTCTCCGAGTGATTTCGGCAATCTCAACACTCTTACGAAATAAGCACCCCGCCGTGGCGTTCGCTGCGGCGGGGTGCTTGTACACTGGTTAAGGCGTAAATCACACAGCGACTCAAACAAAGGATGCGAACGCATGTCGGCGATTCTTGAAGGCACTCCGGATAAACGACTCGTATTGGTCACGGGCCGCGCCTACCCCGAGCTAGCTGAGAAGGTGGCCGAATGCTTGGGAACCGAAATCCTCGAAACCACGTCCTATGACTTTGCCAATGGCGAGATGTACGTGCGTTTCACCGAACCGGTGCGCGGTGCGGACGTGTTCGTGCTGCAGTGTCATTCGGGCGATATCAACAAGTGGATCATGGAACAGCTCATCATGATCGATGCTTTGAAGCGCGCCTCCGCCAAGTCGATTACCGTGGTGGCGCCCTTCCTCGGCTACTCGCGCCAGGATAAGAAGCACCGCGGTCGTGAGCCCATCACCGCCCGTCTGATTTTCGATCTGTTCCACGCCGCCGGTGCAGACCGCATTATGACGGTCGATCTGCACGCCGCTCAGGAGCAGGGTTTCTTCGATGGTCCGGTCGATCATCTAACCGCCATGCCGGTGCTGCTCGATTACGTGCGTTCCACCCTTGATCTGGGCAACACCACCATCGTGTCCCCGGATGCCGGCCGTATCAAAGTGTCCGAACAGTGGGCCGCCAAGCTAGGCAATCTGCCGCTGGCATTCATCCACAAACAGCGTGATATTACTCGTCCGAACCATGCCGAGGCACATGGCATTATCGGCGATGTCGACGGCCGCGACTGCGTGGTCATCGACGACATGGTCGATACCGCCGGTACTATCTGCGAAGCCGTGCGCACCCTGAACGAATCCGGCGCCAAGTCGGTGACCTTGGTCGCCACTCATGGCTTGCTTTCCGGCCCGGCCGTGGAGCGACTGGCCAACTGTGGCGCGCATGAAATCGTGTTTATGGACACCGTGCCGATTCCTGAAGAGAAGCGCCTGCCGAATATGACCGTACTGTCTTGCGCACCGCTGCTGGCCGCGGGTATTCGCTCCGTGTTCGAGGAAGGTTCTGTGGCGATTCTGCTCGACGGCCTGCCCGAGGACATGCGTCCGCGCAATATCTATGCGTGATTGATACGCCGAAAATCCTTACGAAAAAAACGCCGCTTGGCTATCAAGTGGCGTTTTTTTCGTATAGCTCCAATCAGATGAAGGCGCGTTCGCCGAAGATGGCGGTGCCGACGCGCACGATGGTGGAGCCCTCTTCAATGGCGTAGGTCATGTCGTGGGTCATGCCCATGGACAGTTCGGTGCAGTCGGCCGTGCCTTCGGCACCGGAGGCAAGAATCTGGTCACGAGTGCGGCGCAGATGCGCGAAGCCCGCACGAATCGTGCGCTCATCATCCACATGAGCGCCAATAGTCATCAATCCCTGCAAGCGCAGTCCGTCCATAGCGCCGATGCGTTGGGCCAGATCGATGGCATGACTGGGCGCACAACCTGACTTGGATTCCTCACCGGATTCATTGACTTCCAGCAGCACGCCAACCGTGATGCCGCGCATGGTGGCACGACGAGCGATCTTCTCCGCCAATTCAATGGAATCCACGGATTCGATAGTGTCCACTACCGGCAGCACTTTACTGATTTTGTTAGCCTGCAATTGGCCGATGAGATGGAAGGGAATGTGGTGGGCAGCATCGGCCGCGGCACCCCCCTCGGTCTCAACCACGCCCAATGAATACCCACGTTCGGCCAGCAGCCGGGCCAGTCCCGGCGCTTTGACGATAATCTCCTGCGGCCGGTTTTCGCCGATTCTATGAACACCAGCGTCGATTGCAGCCAGAATCTCCCCTACATCACGGGTTTTGGTGGCGGCCAGCAGATGCACCGACCCGGCTTCACGCCCGGCGACTGATTCGGCTTCGGCGATGCGGTCAAGCACCCGATGCACACCGTCAGTGATTTCACGCGCGCGCGACTGCTCGATAACCTCATTTGCGAGGTCTTTATGATCCATATATGCCGTCATTGCTACCCCTGTCGTTGTATTCCCCACCATCGTAGCCGCATAATCGCACATAATGCTTGTTATTGAACAAAGTTAAGCCCCCGCTGTTCATGCGCGGGGGCTTGGTGATGCTAGGCCGAGCGAGTGGGACTAGCAGGTACCGGACTTGCGGCGCTTGAGGATGATTACACCCGCAACAGCAAGTACCACGGCGAGGATGCCAACACCAAGCACGGCTGCACCGGTGTCAGGTATCTTCTTGTGCTTGCCGGAGTCGGCATCACCCTTGTTCTGGTTGGAATCGTTGCCTTGGTTGGGCTTGTCCATGCCGGAACCGGGCTTATCGCCACCCTGGCCAGGCTTCGTGGTGCTCTTCTCAACCAGACCCGCAATGGCATCGCTGATTGCCTCAGTCGCGGCCTTCACATCAGACTGCGTGGCCCGATCGTCACCAATCAGCGCATTCGCCGTAGCGATTGCGGAATCCAGCACGGCCAGTGATTCATCGGTCCACTTCGTCCGACCCACGGCAGCAGCGGCACCGAGCTGAGCGCTCAGCGCGGCACGATCTTGCACCGTAGCTACAAGCACCAGCTTCTTCGCTGCCCGCTTCAGCTGGGTTGCGGCATCCGCCACCGCAGCTTCGGTGGCGTCCTCAGCCTTGTACACCTGCTGCGCCGAATCCAATACCGCCGCGTACTCCGCCCATGAAGTCTCGGTGTACTTGGAGGCATCGTCAGCCTTAGGCGAGTCAGCGAGCGCCTGCTTGAGCTCGGTCTTGTCGATCGGTGTGGGCTCAGGCGTACTGTCGTCAATGGCATGAACCTGCCATTCGGCAACAGCCGGAGAAGCCGAGCCGGACGTGATAACCATACGCAACTTGGTAGTCTTGACCGGAGTGTTCCACGTGCCATCAGACCACCCCTTGGCATCGCCGGTGGCCCAGCCCGCAGACGGTGAATTGGCGGTCACAGTGTAGGTGGCGTCGGGAATATCCACGAAGTTGCCGGCACCGTTGTTCGCCAAGGCGTCCCAGTACTGCAATTCCCACGATGCCGGAATACCCAATCCGCCATCATCCGAGGTGAATTGCACGCGGCTAGAGTCGATAGTCACTTCACGGTCCCACTCGTAGTCGAGGCGCATCTCACCGGTGTTGGGCCAAGTGCCCCAGACATCCTCGTTGGCAATGGTGATATCGGGAATGATCTTGCCGTCGTTCAACGCGGCGGCACCCTTGACCCAGCCGGATGCCTTGCCGTCCACATCGGTGGCGGTGGCATCGCCCTCAATGTAGCCGGTCAGCGGCACGGAAGTGTCGGATGGAATGTCGGTTTTCGCCGAAGCGGACACGTTGCCGGCCTTATCGGTGGCGCGGTAGTACACGGTGGCGCGCGACGCGCTCGGTGCAGCAATCGGCTTGCTGTACGTGGCCCATTGACCGTCTGTGCCAATGCGGTATTCAATTGATGCGACACCGGAACCGGTGCCGTCATCAGCGGTCAAGGTCAGCGTGCGCTCCTCCCTGTCGACAGTGGCCTTCACGGTCGGCGCGGCGGAATCCACCTTGCCACTGGCCTTGGCGATGTCGGAAACGTTACCGGTCTGATCGGTGGCACGAGCCCACACGTCAACATCACCCTGCTGGGAAAGCGCGGCAATAGTTGCGTTGGCATTCGCCGCGATGGTGATCCAGGTTTTACCTTGGTCGGCGGAGATCTCCAGCTTGGCAATCGGCGTGGTATCGTCCGTGGCCTGCACGGTGGCGAACGGAGCGGCAGTGAGCCATTCGCTATTGCCCGCGTTGGCGGTGACGGCAACGGTCACGGTCGGCTTCGTGGTATCGGCGGCGGGCTTGTAGCCATCCTGAACAGTGACGTTCACCGACACATTGCCTTGCTCGCTTGCCTCACCGGGCACGCCAGCAACCACACCGTAGGCCTTGAACGAACCGGCCTTGGCATAGGAAGAAGCAGCGACCGGACGCCAAATTACCGGGGAAGCAACGGTCGTGTCTCCATACTTCACGTCGACGGTGGCAGGCAGCGTGGGCGCGGTGCCGGTGGCGGTCGTCACGCCCTTCGGCGCAGTGATTGCCGGCGATTCGCTATCAGCAGCGCCGACTTCCCACTCAGCCACGGCCACGGAGGCGTAGCCTCCATCCACAGCTTGGCCAGTCATGTCGAGCTTTAGAGCAGTGGTGGTCACTGCATCGAACGTGACAGTGTTGGGGTTGGCCTTGCCGGTGGTTGTTGTATAACCGCTCGGACTGGTGACATCTTTCCATGTACCGTCCGCGTCCAAGTACTGAATCTTCCACGAAGCGGGCGCGCGCAGCGCGTTGGAATCCACATCGAACCAAACCTTGGACGAGTTGGCGCGCACAGTGCCATCCCATTGGTAGACCAGCGAGTCGCCGGATTGTGGCTGCGGAATGGAGCGGTAGTTGGTCCAGTGGTTCGGTGGCACCACAATGGTTTGCAGTACACGCCCATCGTTCACCGATCCCTTGTATGCCGGCGTCTCGGTGAACGTTGCGCTCACCTTTGCGTACGAGGCTACGTTGGTGGAGGGCTGCGTTTTCTCCGCTTTGGTCGGATGTGCGGTGGAAGTCATCTGGCCGTCAGCGGTCCAGTCGACTTCATCGATGCACACGGCACGGCGGAAATCGGTGCCGCCTTCCTTATCGCCGGTGTGGTAGGTCACATACCATTTGTCGCCGAACTGGAGCACTGAGGGGTGCATGGTGGTAGCGGAACCGGAAGGCACGATCACGCCCTGATACTTCCACGGTCCGAGCGGACTGTCAGAAGTGGAGTACTGGATGCAAGCTTGGTAGTTCGATTCCACGCAGGTGGCTGTACCTGAGCCCGGCTTACCACCGTCGTACACGTTATAATAGGTGTCACCCTTACGGAACACCCATGCCGCCTCAAAGAAGCCCTTCGGACCATTCGCGTTATTGTCCGCGTCCTTCATGGTGTGGAGGCGTGGTGCCATCAGTCTTGGTTTCGGTCTCAGTGTACGAGGTGCGGCCGGTTGTGGCGTCCTTCTTCATCTTGATTGCGAGCTGGGTGCCAAAAGTACCAAAGTGCAAATATCCGGTGCCATCCTCGTCCACAAAGAATGCCGGATCGATGGTTTCAATCTGGGTTTGCGATGTGGTGAGCAGCGGCTTACCGATGGCATCCTTCCACGGGCCGAGCGGACTCTTCGACTTGGCCACGCCGATGGCGAACGGGTCCTGTCCAGCCGCCTCAGAAGCCTTGTCCTTCACCGGCACGTAGTAGTAGAACCAATCATCGGAAGTGTCGCTCGGGGTGCCGTTATCGTCGGCTACGACTTGGCCGGCGTACGCGCCATCGCCGGTGGCCCAGCTGAACAGGTCTGCCTTGGCGATGGTCTTGTAATGTGTCCATTTGCCTTGATTCAGGCCGTCTTCATCGGTGACGTATACGCCCCAGTCCTTCATGTTGAAGGAGCCGTAGTCGGGCGAAGCCTCATCGTGACCGGTGAAGACGAAGAGTTTGCCGTCATAGCTCAGCGCGGATGCATCTGCAGAGTAGTAGTTCTGCGAAAGATCGTTCGGGGTGTCAATACCCTCGTTCTGCCCGATGGGGTTGCGCATGTAGCTGGGCAGTGCGCTATTGTCGATTTGGGTGACGGTGACATCAGGATTGTTATACGGCAGTTCGTTATACGCGTGACCGGCAACGCTGGGCGCGTTGTCAGCGGTGGCTGAATCGGCGGCCATTGCGGTCGGCGCAAGGGCAAGGCCTGACAGCAATGTCGCTGCGGCGACGAGTCCACCGGCCACCGCGCGAACCGATTGCGCGGATACATGGAAACTCATAGTGCTCCTCATTGAGTGAGTGAAAAGAGTAATGATGGGTAGAAGGAAAAGGCTAGAGCCCCCTCTGTGAGGGGGCTCACTCGGCAGAATGACTCCGTTGCGGGTCAGGCAGAGTGGCGGGCCGAACCGTGAGCACCGGACTGGCGGCGCTTCAGGATGGTCACACCCGCGGCGGCGAACAGCACAGCGAGAATTCCGACACCGAGCACAGCCACACCCGTGTTGGTCAGACTGCCCTTGTTGTCGTTCTGCTTGCCGTCGGCCACGCCGGGCTGCTGGGAGCCGGGCTTCTGCTCCGGCTTCGTGGCCCAGAACGCCTTGTCGAGAGCATCCTGTGCGGCATCGACGTCGGCCTGCTTGGCGTCCTTGTCGTCGTACACCTTCTGAGCGGCGGCAATCTGGCTCTGCAGAGCCTGCCATGCCTTCTCGGTGTACTTCGACTTGTCAGCCTTCTTGGCCTGCTCGATGGAAGCCTTGAGAGACTCCTTCTTCACCGTTTCGGCGGCGGGCTTCTCTTCCAAGGCCTTGACGGCCTTGTTCAGCGAAGCGAACGCTTCCTGGACGGCGGCCTGAGTGACCTCACCGGCCTCATCGCCCTTGAGCACACCTTCCGCAGCCTCGATGGCCTTGTTCAAGGCCTCGACACTCTTATCCGTGTACTTGCCGGAAGCGGCCTCGGCCTTGGCCGTGTCGATGGCCGCCTGCAACGTGGACTTCTCCACGTCGGTGGCGAGCGCAACGAGCGCCTTCTGGCCGTCCTCGAGCTTGGTCACCTGCTCGGCGACCTGTTCTTCGGTGGCATTGACATCGTCGTACACAGCCTGGGCAGCGTCAATGATTTGCTGGAACTCAGCCCATGAAGCGGCGGTGTAGCGGCTTGCATCGAGGCCGTTGGCTGCGTCAAGAGCCGACTTGAGCGCGGTCTTGTCGACCGGGGTAGGTTCAGGCTCGGTGCCGTCAATACCATGCACGCCCCACTCGGCCACGGCGGCCCCGAAGGTGCTGCTGCCGGTGTACGGAGTGAGCACGAGTCGCAGCGACTTGGTGGTGACCGGCTTGAAGGTCACAGCGCTCCAACCCTTGGCATCGGTATCCGCACGAGAAGCCGGCGAATTACGCACGACGGTGTAATCCTCGGTGGGCTCGACGTCCTTCCAAGAACCATCCTCGGCGAGGTACTGAATCTTCCAAGCGTCCGGGACTTCCAGACCACCCTTCGAATCGTCAGTCTCAGCGAAGTTGGCCCAGAACTGGGCGCGGCTCTGGTCAATGGTCACGGACTGACCGAAGTCGTACTGGGCGTACATGCCGTCCTTTGCCTTGCCCCAAGAACCCCAGACCTTGTCGTTGACGTTCTGATCATCCGTGGTCGGCCAAGTATCATCGACGACTACGCCGTCGTTGAGCTTGCCTTCGGCCGGTGACCAGGTCGCCTCGGAATCAGGCGAAATGGTGGTCCTGGTCGCCTTGCCTTCAATCCAACCGACCAACGGCTCAGGCTCAGGCTCCGGAGTGGAGGAACCGTTCGGGTCGGCAACCACGTGGACAGTGAGCTTGGCAGCTGCGGAAGATGAACCGTCGTCGACGGTACCAGCCACCTCGTAGTCACCAACCTTGGTCAGGTCGATGGCCTTGATGTCGGCATCCTTCCACGTGACCTTGCGGTCGTCGTTGTATCCGTTCGGGAACTTCACCGGAACCGTGGCGGGCAGGTCGATGGACTTGGCGTTCTGGTAGACGGTCTGCTCAACCGGCTGCGCATTACCCACGGTCTGCGATGCGGTATCGGAACGAGCCGCGATGTGTGCAACCGTACCGTTCAGCGCACCGGCGACGGTACCCTTGACATCGAATACGGCATCGGCGGCCAGCTGAGCGTCGGTCACCTTACCCCACGTGACGGCGAGGTCACGGCGAGAACCGTCGGTGTATACGGCGCTCACGGTGGATGGCAGCTTCAGATCATCAGCCTTGGAACCGGTCTGCACCAGTCGGTTGACTTCGTCCACGCTCACCGGCTCGATGGCGTACGCCTCGAACTCGGAAGCACCCACGATGGCGCCCTTCGGGAAGACCACGCGCAGCTTGTCGGTTTCGACGGCGTCGGCGAACTTCACTTCGTTGCCTTCGTTCCGGTTGACCGTGTAGGACTGGCCGTCAGCCAGTTTCACATCCTGCCAGTTACCGTCAGCGTCAGCGTACTGGAGCTTCCAAGATGAGACCATCGGCACGCCACCGCCATCGGTCCAGAAGAAGACCTTGGCCTTCTTCAGCGGCACCTTGCCGGCCCACTTCAGTTGCAGCCACGGCTCCACACCAGTGGAGTCGCCCCAGTTGTTCCAGGTCTCGTTCGGCGTGTTGGCGTATACCACCTGACCGTCGATGACCTTCTTGGCGTTGTCCTTCGGCTGGTAGCCGTTGGTGTAGCTGGCAGAGGCGCTCGACTGCGGGGCTACGTTCACGGTACCGTCAGAGGGGATGCCGTGAACGGTGATTTCCTTGGAGCCTTCCTTCTCGCCATCGGAAGCGGTGAGCTTCAGGACGTAGTCACCCTCCTTGTTGAAGGTGACGGTGGTGCTGGCAGCGGAGGCGTCCACGAACTTCGCAGTACCGCCTTCCGGACCGGAGACCTGGGACCATGTGGTGGTGACGTCGCCTTCTGCGGGCAGACCGTCATCCTTCACCGTACCGACGAGCTTGGCACCAGATGAGGTGCTGGAAGACACGTAAGCATCCACCTGCGGAGTCTGGTTCTCGGAAGTGCCGTCAGCCTTGATACCGGTGTTGTAGGCTTCGATCTCCTTGACACCGACGGCCATGCCGGCCTGCGGCGTGAAGGTGACGCGGATGGTCGTGGTCTCCACCGGAGTGAACTGGATACGGTTGTAGTTCGCGCCCGCGTAGTTCGGGGTGCGCACCTGATCCGCAATCGGGGCCCATGTGCCGTCATCCTTCTGGTACTCCAACTTGTAGTTGGCGGGCTCGGCATAGCCGGAGATGGTCTGGCTGGACGAGCTCTGGTAGAAGTACAAGCGGATGTCGTCGATCTTCTGCTTGCCGTCCTTGAACTTGATATTGAGCGTGTCGGTCTTGTTCTCAGAGCCCTTGGTACCCCAGAACGATTCCATCACGGTCTTGCCGTCCACCGCGTTCTTGGCCGGGTAGTTGGTGTCCTTCTCGGCGTAGGTGGTACCGGTCACGTCCGCGTCCTTGGCCACGTTCGTGGTGGACTTGGAGGCGGAGTCGACGTTGGTGCCGGACTTGGCGAACAGGTCGGTCACGCGCTGATCGGCATTGAAGGTAACCTGATTGGCGGCCTTCACGTTCTTGACGGCTTCGGCGCCGACGGTAACCTGGGCACTGGAATCGTCCTTGACCTCGACCGTTCCCGCAGCCGGGTCATAGATGAGGTGCGCCAGCTTGTCGGAGGTGAAGGCGAGCTTGCCGCCCACGTACAGGCTGTAGCCAGCAGGACCACCGTAGTGGCTGCCGTCCTTGTCCCATACGATGGAGACATCCTGATCGTGGTAGCGCAGGTTGTTTACCGTGAAGTAGTTCCAACCGGGGATTTCGATCGGGTTTAGCTCAATCTTGTTGTCCTCGCGCGGCACCATACCGGCTACGTCCTCGACCATCGTCCAGTTCGTGGTGCCGAGCTGGGTGTGGTGGATCCAGGAGCGGTAGGTGATCTTGCCGCCGTTCTGTGCGGCGTCAAGGTTCTTGTCGAGGTTGTTGATCACGCCGTCACCGTTCACATCGCCGACGTTGTTGTTGTCCTCGTTCCAGAACTCGTTCTGATCAGGGTAGTTGTTATCGCCGCCCTGGTAGTGCGCGAACGCCACCCAGTACAGCAGCTTCTTGAACTGCTCATTGGTGATGTAGCCATTCTTGGCTGCATCGTAGTTGCGAATACCGGCCGAGTAGACCTGCAGCAGCGGCTGCGCATTAATGATGGAGAAGTTGTTGGAACCGGGGAAGTTCAACGCGGCCTTGTCCGCTTGGTTGGCGGTGAAGAACGGGAAGATCGGGAACTCGTTGGAATCCTCGAACAGGCGCAGAGCCTTGTTGTAATCTTCGTTGCCGGTAGGCATCAGGCCTTCGGAGTACGGGTAGTAGTTATTGATCTCCTTGTACTTGGCGAAAGCACCGTCGTTCAGCCACCTGTGCTTGAGCAGGTTGTCGGACTTGTCCCACAGTTCAGTGGTGACTTCTTTCTGGATCTTGTCGGCGATGGCCTGCATCTTCTCGGCGTTGGCGGTATCGCCAGCAGCCTTGTATGCCTGAGCAGCCGCGTTAGCGTTGGCCCACATATTGGCGGAACCATCGGCGCGATCCATGCGCTGGCCGGAGCGACCCGGCTCAGAGAAGGAAACGGCGTCGGCATCGTTACCGGTCATCGACCACCAGGACCAGTCAATCAAGCTGTTGTCATTGTTGTTCTGGTTGTCGTTGTTGTCCGGCTCGCTCTTGGAAGCGAGTAGACCTTGCACGTCCTCGGCACCCTGGTCGGCCAGCTTCTCGGCCACGGTGGACGGACCGCCGTGCACCTTGTAGGAGTCCCAGCCGGCGCGCGTGATGTACTGCGTGTAGCTATGGTTCCAGTTGGCCGGGTCGCCCGGATTGTCGTGGTAGTAGTAATAGCCCGCCTTGCTCTTCTTGGCGGTATCGCCGGCGGAAAGCCAGGTGCCGTAGGAGTACTCGGGGTTGCGGAACCACTTGGTGTCCATCATGAACATGCCGGAGGTGAGCACGATCTGGTTGTTGTAGCCGAGCACACCCTCGATGGAGGTCGGGTACTGGAAGGTGTTGCCAGGTATGTTGGCGTCGAGCATGTTGAAACGACTCAGCCACCAGCGGTAGACCACGGTCTTATCGATGTTGTCTTCCGGAGTGTCCACATAGGGAGCGTTATCGACCCACCACTTGTTGTAGGTGGTCACGGAATCCTTGTAGGAGGCGGCAGCATCCTTAAAGTCGCCGGTGTAACGGGCCTCATATTCCTTGGTGGAGTCAGGCAGTTCGTTGGCGATCAGGCCGAGCTGAATCTTGACGGTCTGCGGTTCGTTGGCCTTGAGGCTCAACGTGCTGGTGAGTTTGCCACCGCTGACGATCCAGTTGGAACCGTCCTGGTTGTTGGCGGAGAAGCGCGGATAGATGGTCGTCAGGTTGTTCTTGACGTTCACGCGGCCAGTAAGTTCGGTGGCACCATCAGCACCCTCGGCGGCGAACGGCGAGGCCGTGGTCAGTGTGACATCGCGGTCCTGCGTGCTTTCCACGGTGAGGTTCGCAACCATCACGTTGTTGTAGGTGATGTACTTAACTTCCTTGATCTTGAGGCTCTTGCCACCGGTCTGGAACAGGGAGGTGAAGTAGCTCGGTGTCTGCTTGCGCTGGGAGGCGTCTTCGTTAAGGGTCTGGTTTGCACCGTCAGCGTTTACGGTAACGGTAAAGCCATCCCTGTTGGTCTCATCCCAGTAGGCGGTGTTACCCACAAAACCGAGCCGATTAGGCGTGTGCGTGTACATGTAGGCGGCGCGACCACGGGTGAACAGGTAGTTGTTGCCGTCGGAGCCTTCATACGAGTAAGAACCCTTGTCGTTCGTGCCTTTACCAGTTGGCTGTGCACCAGTACGGGTGAGAATCTTATCGATCCAGAAGTCATGGTCGGTGTCGGTGCCGGCCAGGTTCTTCACGTCGTTATCGAATGTCTCCTGCAGATAGCTGGCGGCAGGGTTATATGTGGTGTTGTTCGCCGCCGTCTTCATCGGATCATCAGATCCCTTGAACGACGGATATGCCACATCCGCATTCTTGATGACGGGCGTATCGGCTGCCTGCGCGGTGACTGCACCGCCGGTGGCCAGTGTGGCGACCGCTGCAACCGCGCCGATTGACGCAAGCCACCGCTTTCGTGTTGATTGATGCATTCCTGCTTGGACCTCTCCGCCCCGGTCTTTCGCGTCTTCGCTCAGGCTACGTCGCGTCTATGCGACCAGGACTTCTTCTGTGGATGCTGGGCCGCAGAGCCCGTTCTCCATCAGTTTCCTTTATTGGTTATTGGGTTCACCGGAATGAGTGTCTTCAGTAAATCTGGTGTGATATCCGCCATGGATATCCCGGTTGGAGCAATTCACCGAAGCTGATTCCACATCATAACCGAGCGAATACGGTTTCACAACTTTCCCTCAGTGATATCAACCATCTTATACAACAAAAACCCGGTAATTTCTCAGCTTTCGCATTTATTTTCGCATTAGAGCATTGCTGCGTTTCGCCGTGTCGCAGTACCTACGGCGCAACGATTCAGCCTCGCTGAATCAGGAACCAACAGGCTCCCGCTGGCGGGAGCTGGCTCGCAAAGCGAGACTGAGGGTGGCTTACACGGTACCGCTTATGACCGCCCTCAGTCGACTCCGCCGACAGCTCTCACAGCAGGAGCATATAATTAAAAAATAATCTCCTGCACGGGTATTACCCCGCACAGGAGACCTCATTCCCCGGATGTGTTTTCGGCTCCAATCGATACTGACATCCGGCCTATGCCGTCATCGACTTATTACAGACGATGGCGGCATAAGTATTTTTTGCCGGCCAGTTGCGCGCAGGCCGGCATATCGCCGATATTTATCGACGCTGGAAGACACGCATCTCGCCTATCTCGCGGTTGGCCCACGAGTAGTACGGCACCAAGCGCAGCGTCGCGGGTTCGCCCGCACGCGGTTCGTCGGCATCCACGTACAGCGGCGCGTCATCCTCGTCGGCGTGCTCGCGCACTGCCGGCAAATCAACGGTATCGACGCCACCCAGCAAGTCGGCCTGGAAAGCCACAGCGGCATCCGCACCGGTGACGCCATCGGCCAGACGATAGTTCCACAGATCACCGGGGTTATCGACCTGTTCGGCGCAGTAGACCAGCGGACCGCGCATAACGGCCACCTGGCCGGCGTCGGAGCGCACGCGGGAGTTGGCGCGCACGAACTTGACGGACATGTCGAGCTCGAGCGCAATCTCCAACGTATCGCCGGCGTTGACCACAAGGTATACGAAGCCGTCTTCCAGCGAACCCACTGCGGGCTTGCCGTTCACGGTCAGCGTGTAGGAGCCCAAGGACCAGCCGGGGATGCGCAGTCCAAATCGGACCGAGCTGTCCGCAGCGCTGGCGGGCAGGCTCACCGTGTATTCCACGTGACTGTCCCACGGGAAGTCCGAACGCTGTTCGACCGTAAGGCCGGAAGCAAAATCGGCCTTGTTGGCGATGAACTGGTGGCTCAGCACGGTCTTGCCGCCGTCGCGCTCGGTGTAGATGTAACGGTCCACTGAAGCGATGAGTCGGGCGATGTTGGCCGGGCAGCATGCGCAGCCGAACCAGTCGACACGGTGGGAGAGCACGTGGTGACGATCCGGGTTGTCCAGTCCGTCGGGAGTAGTCTCCAGTGCGTTGACGTAGTAGTACTGCTTGCCGTCAAGCGAGATGCCGGCGATGGAACCATTGAACAGTTCCTTCTCCAGCACATCGGCGTATTCGCCCTTGGGCTCGAGGTCGAGCATCTGCTGGGCGAACATGCTCATGGCCACGGAAGCGCAGGTCTCGCCGTACATCGTGTCGTTCGGCAGGTCGTAATCGTAGGTGAACGATTCGCCCACATGGGTGGAGCCGATCGCACCGGTGACATACATGCGACGGGTGACGATGTTCTTCCAGAAACGCTTGGCAGTGTCGATCAGCCCCTGATCGCCGAGTAGTCGGCCCACGTGAGCCACGCCGGTGCACAGGTAACCGACGCGCACGGCGTGGCCGTCCGCGGTCTGCTGGTCGCGTACGGGCTCGGCAGCCTGGAAGTAGGTGGGCTTGTAGAAGCCGAGATCATGGAAGATGTTGTCGCCGTTCATCGCCTTGAGCTGCTTGGCGTAGAACTGCGGATCCTGACCGCGCACGTCGATGAGATACTGGGAAAGCGTCAGATAACGCTTCTCACCGGTCTCTTCATACAGCTTGGCGAGGGCGAGCTCGATCTCAGGATGACCATCGGCGCCGTGGATCTTGCCTTCTTCGGGGCCGAAGTTGGCATCCAGGCAGTCGGCCATCTTTTTGGCGACTTCAAGGGCCTGCTCGTTGCCGGTCACCTGATGGTAGGCGACGGCGGCCTCGATGTAGTGACCCATCACGTACATCTCGTGGCTCTGCTGAATCAGGCTGAAGCGCGGGCGGTCGGCCCATACGCCGGACTTGATCTGGTACGGGGTGTCCAAATAGCCGTCCGACTGCTGGGCGCGGGCGATGAGATCGACCGTGCGGTCGCACAGCGCCTTGAGCTCGGGATCCGGGTGGTATGCCAATGCGTAGGCGGCTTCCTCAAGCCACTTGTAGACGTCGGAGTCTTGGAAGACCATGCCATGGAACTCGTCGTCCAATTCGCCGGCGGCAACCTTCAGGTTGGCAACCGCATGGCTCTTGTTGTCAGCCAGCTGGTTGCCGGCTGGGTCGTCGGGCACCGTGGTGTCGATCTCGTCGTTCATCACGCCCCACTGGTAGGGGATGACGGATTCGACAATCTGGTCGCGACGCCGCTTCCAGAACGGGGAAGTGATTGTAACGTTCATGATCAGCCCTTCACGGCTCCAGCCATAAAGCCCTTGACGTAGTACTTCTGGAGTGCGAGGAACAGGATGGCGCAGGGAATCAGCAGGATCACGACGCCGGCCTCGGTGGCACCGTAATCGATGACGCCCATGGTCTGCTGACGCATGTTCACCATCGCCAGCGGCAGCGTGGACTTGGACGAAGAGCTCAAGTACAGCGGAATCATGAAGTTGTTCCATGCCTCGAGGAAGGCGAGCAGGCCAACCGTAACCATCGAAGGCTTGACCACCGGCACCAGGATCTTGAACAAGGCCTGGAGGCTGTTGCAGCCGTCGACCATGGCGGCCTCCTCCATGTCCTTGGGGATCGCGTCAAATGCGTTACGCATGATGAACGTGCTCATAGGCAGCTGGAACAGGGTGATGACCAGGCCCACGCCCAGCAGGCTGTCGTTCAGGCCGATCTGCTTGTACCAGACCATCAGCGGGATCAGCAGCGAGGCGTACGGTACCATCAGGATCGACAGGGTGACCATGAAGCCGAGGTTGCGGCCCGGGTAGTCGAAGCGGGAGAACGAGTAGCCGGCCAGCGTACAGACGACCACGGAGAACACGACCGCGACCAGAGTCACGATTACCGAGTTGAACAGGTACTTGGGCAGACCTTCCTGATAACCGAACAGAGTCAGGTAGTTGGCCACGCCCCAGCCCTTGGACTGGGCCGAACCGGCCTGCGGGCTGAACGAGCAGATGATGACCCAGACCAGCGGGCTGATGAAGATGATGGCCAGCAGGGCCTCGAGGATCCGGGCGATGATACGCTTCCACAATGGGGTAGTCATAATGTGTTACCTCCCCTTTCTCACTTGGTGTTGTCGCGCATGCCGCGCATCTGGATGGAGTTGATGATGACCAGGGCCACCAGCACGATCAGCGAGAGCGCCGCAGCCATACCCAGATCCTTCTTGGAATCGAAGGCGAAGTTGTAGATGAGCTGCACCACGGTCATGGTGGAGTTGTTCGGACCACCCTTGGTCAGAATGAAGAACTGATCGAACGCGAGGATCGAGCCGGTCACGCAGTAGACCAGGCACATCACGATGGTCGGCTTCATCAACGGCAGGGTGATCGAGCGGAAGATACGCCAGGAACCGGCGCCGTCCATGCGGGCCGCCTCGTACAGATCACCGGGGATAGCCTGCAGACCGATCATCATCAGCAGCATGTAGTAGCCCGAGAAACGCCAAACAATCACGATAATCGTGGCCCACAGGGCCGACTGGCCGGTGGCCAGCACCGAACCACCCTCCTGCATCAGGCCCAACGAGCTCAGAATCTTGGTGACAGGGCCCACCTGCGGGGAATACAGGGCGTAGAACAGCAGGGACGCGGACGCCAGGCCCGTCGCGGACGGCAGCAGGAAGCAGGTACGCAGCACGTTGTTCCACTTCGAGCTCTCCTGCACAATCATGGCCATGCCCAGACCAAGGACCAACAGGAAGACCGTGACGATCACGGTGTACTCGAGCGTGAACCAAATCGAGGGCCAGAACAATTTGTTCTCGAACACCTTGACGAAGTTGTCCGGGAAGTTCACGCCGCGGTTGCCACCCAGCAGGCTCCAACGAGAGCAGGCCATGACGACCAGTAGAACAATCGGCACGAAGAACAGGACGATAATCATCAGCCAGTCCGGAAGTGCGTACAGCAGACCTCGCCTGGTCTGCGCCGCCTTCGCCTTGGACTTATGCACGGGCACAGCCCCGGCGCTCTTGGAAACACTCGACATGTTTCTCTCTCCTTTGGGAAATTACTGTGAAATGGTAATCACGGAATCCGAATGCAATCCGATGTCAGGGCTTCGAGGAAGGAGGACTCCGAAGCCCCGCCAACACACCGCATTCATAAGGTATGTAGTGATGAAGGAAGAGAAGGAATGAAGAAGAAGATAGAAGTTCGATTATGTGGTTGAGCCGGCTCCTGCCCTCACAAGGGAGGGACCGGCTCAATCTGTTCAGTTATTATTCAGTTATTGCTGTGATTTGATGAGTGATGGTGAGGAGCATCACCACCGAATCACTGGGCAGACAGGACGTCGGTGACGGCCTTGTTGTCGGCCTTGAGGTCACCGGAACCCCACACGGCGTTCTGCACGAGCAGCTGCCACGGGGAGCCAGCGGCGTTGAAGGCTTCGTTGAAGGCCGGGGACTTCGGGGTCTGGCCGTTGCCGTCGATAATCACGGAGTTGATGGTCTGGATGCGTGGGTCAGCGTCTTTGTAAGCGGTCTTCAGGGTCTGGATGTTGGAGGCAGTGTCGCCTTGGTCAGCGAAGACTTCCTTCTGAGCGTCAGACTGCATCAGCCAGTAGAGGAAGTTCCAGGCCTGAGCAACGTGCTTGGAGTCCTTGGAGATACCCATGGCATCGCCGCCGAGGAACGTGGAGGTCTTGCCTTCCTTGGTGCCCGGGATCGGAGCAACGCCGACCTCGAAGCCGCCGTCCTTCTCAGCATCGAACAGAGCAGTGGTGGAGGTGTTCGGGTAAGGCATAACGCCGATCTTGCCGTTCGCGAACGGAGCGGTCCAGGTGGCGCCGGTCTCTTCCTTGGAGCCTGCACCCAGGCCGTTGGTGGTGTTGGCCAGCTCCTTGTAAGCGTCCAAGACGCCCTTCATGGAGTCGTTGTCCAGGGTGGCCTCGGAGCCATCCTTGTTCATGACGGATTCGCCGTCAGCCCACACGGACGGGAAGAGGTCGAAGACCAGAGCACCACCGGACTGACCGGCGAGGTAGGAGCCTGCGACGCCATCCTTGTTGAGGGCGGCGACCTTCTTGGCCTGCTCGACGAACTGGTCGATGCTCTTCGGACCCTGCTCCGGGTCCAGACCGGCTTCCTTGTACAGGTTCTTGTTCCAGACCATCACGGAAACGTCAGTGATGAACGGCAGGGTGTACTCGGCGCCGTCAACAGTACCGGCTTCGATGTGGCCCTGCTGCAGGTCGGCCTTGTTGTCCAGGCCATCGATTTGCTTGGTGATGTCGGTGAAGATGCCCTCGGAAGCCCAGTACGGAATACGGACCACGTCGCCGGCGAGGATGTCAGGCAGGGAGTCGGTCTGCGAAGCGCCGCCGACCTTGCCTTCCATATCGTCGTTCGGGATGATCTCGAGCTTGACCTGGTTCTTGTGGCTCTTGTTGTAAGCCTCGACCGCGTTCTTGGCCTGACGCTCCAGAGGGGAACGGGTCCACAGGGTGATCTCGGTACCATCGTCGGTGCCCTTGGCCGGGATACCTTCGGCGGTGGCAGTGCCACCATTGCCGGAGCCACCACAGGCGGCCAGCGGAACGATCAACGCGGCGGCAGCGATGCCAGCAAGAGTACGGGTCAGTTTATTGAAAGACACCATGTTCGCTTCTTTCTCTATATATCCGCTCAACTATGAGAGGCGGTGGCGGACGGTCCGCCTCCTTGGTTTCGCCCTGCTCGCTCCTTTGCCCGGAGCAGGTAACACTGCGAAAGCCTTTTCTCAATATAAACGAACATGGAAGTTTTTGCAAAAGCGCTTTCGCATTTTCGCGTTTTTTCTCACATCAAACGGGTTCGAGACTGTGATTCGACTATGAATAACGTGCTTGAATTGGCTTAATATCAATGATTATTCCGGCGTGTCGAGCAAATCAAGCAAAAGCGAACATGGAAGTAACGCTTTCTTTCACTTACCTTGCACTTGAACAATTTCCCTGACTACGCCACGCCGAAAAAAGATGTTTGCGAAAGTTTTCGCATTGAAGCTACAATTATTCCCAGATGCAATGGCGCACCACACCGTATGAGGTATTTCATCGCAAAACAATGCGCTATATACTGCTGAAGAACCAAGGAATCGAGGCATGATGACCCAGCCAGCAACCGGACGGGCAGCGCGACTTGAGGATGTGGCGGCATTGGCCGGAGTCTCGACGGCCACTGCATCCAAGGCACTGCACAACAAACCCCGTATCAGCGAAGAAACCAAGCAGCGTGTACTGGATGCCGCCAAGCAACTCAACTACTCTCCCAACAAACTCGCCCAATCCCTAGCCCGCGGCACCACCGGCACTATCGGCCTGGTCACCTCCGATCTGCAGGGTCGTTTCTCCACACCGATTCTTATCGGCGCGGAGAACGAGTTGCGAGCCCAATCGACCTCAGTATTGTTGGCCAACGCTCGTGGCGACGCCGCCTTGGAACGTCAGCATGTCGAGAAACTGCTGTCCCTCAAGGTCGACGGACTGCTCATCGTGCAGTGCGAGACCAACCCCAGGCCCACGCTTGGCCATGACTGGGGCGTGCCACTGGTCTACGTCTACGGCCCCTCCACCGACCCCAAAGACTGCTCGGTCACTTGCGACAACGTGGACGCCGGCCGCATGGCCATCAACCATCTCATCTCGTGTGGCCGCCGGCACATCGCCATTATCGGCGGCGACGAAACCTATACCGCTGCCACCGACCGCACCAAGGGCGCGCTCGAGGCACTCTCCGAATTAGGTATTGAACCCGCCGGCCCAATTCGTTACGGCAAATGGGACGAAGGCTGGGGCCGCGCCGCCACCCGCCTGCTGCTCGACCAAGGGGTCAAGTTCGATGCAGTGGTCTGCCAGAACGATCAGTTGGCCCGCGGCTGCATTGACGTGCTCAAGCAGCAGGGACTGCGCATCCCGGATGACGTCGCCGTCATCGGCCACGATAACTGGTCGGTACTGACCTCCAGCTCGAGGCCCGCACTGACGTCGATCGACAACGAAACCGAAACCATCGGACGGCGTGCGGCACGATACTTGGTCGATGCCATCGACGGCAACCCGCATCACGGTGTCGACTACGTACCCTGCCACCTTATCCAGCGCGAATCCACCCTCCCGCTGGACTGATATCAATCGATGCCCTACCGCTTCTTGGTTTTGCGCCCCTTTAAGTAGATGTCGATGACGATCCATACGCCGAGGGCGAAGGCCACGACGTAGCCCATGAAGCCGATGACCGGAATGCCGAAGATAATCGGCTTCATGCCGGCGTAGTAGACAATCGACGAGCCAACGAACAAACCGACCACAATCAGGGCCATCGTCAGACGATTCACCATATCCGAAAGCAGCTGGAACGGCTCTTCGGAGCCGACCAGTTCCATGTTGACGCGCAACTGACCACGGGTCAGCATACGGGCCACGGTCTTGAGTTCGGTCATGGTGCCGAGCGTGGCATGCAAAGCCTGATGTCCCTCAACGCCCAGCGACTTGATCTCGTCTTTGGTGGCGTTCTTCAGCGATTTCGACGTGGCGATATGGTCGGAAATGATTTCGATCATATTCACATCAGGAATGAACTCGTCCAGCAAGCCTTCGAGCGTAACCAACGCGCGGCCGACGGTGGTCACCGTACTGGGCACCTCGATGTTGTGGCGGCCGGCCATCTGCGTCAGTGCGGTCAGGAAGGCGGCAATGTCCAATTCGGCCAGATCCACGGTGCCGAATTCCTTGACGATCACGTCCAGATCAGCCAGCAGTGCTGGGTAGTCCTCCGGATCGGCCTCGGTGCCGGCAAATCGCAGCAGCCCCTCGGCCAGAGCGGGCGAATCCTGTTTGGCGACGGCGAAAATCATTTCTTTGAGGACTGCACGGGTGCGCTGGTCGAGCCGACCGGTCATACCGAGGTCGATAAGTACGATCTGGCCGCCCCGGATGATGATATTGCCGGGATGTGGGTCAGCGTGGAAGAAGCCGTCGTCGAGAATCTGCGTGGCGTAATTGTCGACGAGCTTGGTGCCGATCTCCTTCAAGTCATAACCAGCATCGACGAGCCGGCCCGGGTGGGAGACGGAGATGCCGTCGATGTACTCCATGACCACCACATGCTCGGTGCACAGTTCGGTGTACGCCGTCGGGCAGTCCATGTATTTGAATCGGGCGGCGAAACGCTTGAATTCGGCGAGGTTGCGGGCCTCGATCAGAAAGTCAGTCTCCGATTCGAAGGTGTCCCACAGCTCCTCGACCACGCCCTTCAGGTCCACGATCTGTGAGGTGCGAATCACCTTAGTGGCGGCCTTGGCTATGGAGCGCATGATGGAGACGTCCTGAGCCATGGTTTCGCGCACACCCGGGCGCTGCACTTTAATGGCCACATCTTCGCCGGTTTTCAGCGTGGCGCGATGCACTTGCGCCAGTGAAGCAGAGCCCAACGGCTTGGGATCGATATGCGCGAACACCTCGTCGGCGGGACGCCCGTATTCGGCGGCAAGCACATCCAACACCGTGGAATACGGCATCGGGTCGGCGTCGGCGCGCAGTTTGGCGAGTTCGTCGCAGAAGCTTTGCGGCAGAATCTCGGAGCGCATCGACAGAATCTGGCCCACTTTGACGAACGTGGGGCCGAGCGCCTCGAACATGAGGCGCATTTTGACCGGAGTCAGGCCGTGCAGCACGTCGAATTGCTCGACGATTCTGGTGATCTGCCCCAGTCGTTTGATCTTGCCACGGCGCGTCAGATGGTAGCGCGTGGCGAAATCGTTCCTGCGTCCGAACAGTGCCAGCGTTTCGTCGGATACGCTCGGAGTCGCCTTGGTAACGGTCTGCTTGAGCGTGTCCGACGTGTCGACGGACCGGTTCGCCGCCGCCTCACGTTCGGCTTTCGCAGGCGTCAGAATAGGGTCGACCCTGCTGGAAAGCGGGGTCGACCCTGATTCCGGCGTAGCGCGTGTGGGCTTGGTCACTCGGCCTTGCCCTCGTCAGCGGGCTTGTCGGCGGCACTGGTGTCGGCTGCGGCAGCAGCTTTGTCGCCGGCTTCGGCGGCGGCCTTCTTGGCGTCATCCACCGTCTCGCTCACCTTGCGCTTGAGCTCGGTGTTCAGCGCCTTGCCCTGCTCGACCGTAATCTCACCCTTCTTGACGAGTTCGTCGACGAGCTCGCTGCTCTTCTCGTATCCGGTGGCAAGGGCTCCGATGCCCGCCAGCAGGACCTTGCGCAGGCCATCACCCAGAAGATCAAAATCAGCCATGATACCCCTCCTTCGAGGTCCGACATGGCCTGGTGCCATGTCTCGTACCACCAAGCCTAGCGCAAACAACAGGGCAATGTACTAGACCCTCAGACTGATTTCGACTGATTTTTCGCTGATTGGTACTTACCGAGGACTCACCGAGAATTCACCGAGGACGTTCGGCGGCAGCCTTGCGCGCGTTGGTGGCTACTTGATCGAGCCGGGCGAGCTCCTTGGCTTGTTCGGGGGTCTGATCGGACGTATCGAACGTACCGTAACGACGAGTCACGGCAGTTTCGATAAGGAAATCGCTGATGGCGGGGTTTTTAGGCAGCAACGAGCCGTGCATGTAGGTGCCGATCACGTTGTGCACGCGCGCGCCCTCGGTATGGTCTTCGCCATTGTTGCCTCGGCCGTCCTGATTGACGGTGCCGAGTGGCTGAACGCCTTCGCGCAGGAAGGTCTGGCCGGAGTGGTTCTCGTAGCCAATCACATCGCCGAACTGGTCGGAATGCTCAACAAGATTGCCGATCATACGCACGTTCTGGCCCACGGCATAAGCACCGATAACGCCGATGCCGTCCAGACGGGTGCCGTCCACGGTTTCAAAGTACTCGCCGAACAGCTGGTACAGGCCGCAGATCATCAGCATCGGCGTACCGTCTGCGGCAAGCGAACGCAACAGGTCGGCGCGATGGTAGAAGTCGTCGATGATTTTCTTCTGGCCGGTGTCTTGGCCGCCGCCTCCCAGAATAAGGTCCACCTGGTCGGGCCAGTCGTCGCCTTGATTGTACTGGTGGACGACCGGTTCATAACCGTACAGTTCCAGACGGCGGCGGATAGTCAGCACGTTGCCGGAATCGCCGTAGATGTTCATGTCTTTGGGATACAGGGACACCACATCAATTGTTCTGGCCATGTCACGTTCTCCTTGTCGATGTCTTCCCGCTGACGGGAAGCGTCTTATTCCTCACCATGTCCTCCCGCAGGCGGGAGGTGGCGCGCGGGCGCTAGAGGATAGTTACTTGCCCACGCCCGCGTCCCGTACTTCGGTGATGCGGCCCAGTACGGCACGGGTTTTGAGCATGGCGGTGTAGGTGCAGTAGATGTGCTTGCGTGTGCCGGGATTGGCGTTGACGAATGCGGTGACGGCCTGTTCGAGGTCGGTGTTCGTATCGGCGACTGGCACTTGGTCATACCCCAGGCGCAATGCCATGTCCCAGGCACGCACGCCGGAGACCATGGCGACACCGGACGCGCGCAGGGAAGTGAAGTCCACGTCCCACAGCCAGCTCATGTCGCGGCCGTCGGCATATTCGTCGTTGATGGCGATCATGGTGTCCGCGTTGGCCGGGTCGAAGCTGGCGAGCGAGAGGCGGAAGCCCATCGGGTTCTTGACCAGCAGCAGTTCGACCGGGGAACCGTTGACGTCGATGACCTCGCCACGGCCGAAAGCCGGCGTGACGCGGGAAACGGCGGCGATGAGCTCGTCGGCGGACACGGCGCAGGCGTTGGCTGCGGCGGTGGCCTTGGATGCGGCGGCATTGTCTTGCATCACCGCACGTACCACGGCGAGCGCGGCGGCCGCGTTGTACAGGTTGTAGACGCCTTCAAGCTTGACGTCGGTGGCGTAGCCCTGACCGTCCATCTGGAAGGTGGCCTTGTGGTCGCCCACTGCGGTAAGTGTCACGTCGGCGGGAAGTTCTGCCGTGCCTGCGGAAGCTCCTCTCAGTTCGCTTCGCGGACTGAGGGGAGTTCTGGCTGAGGGGAGCGGCCCGGCCACACCTTCCACCGACACGGTCGTGGCCATGTCGTCATCGGACGGGAAATAGCGGCGCAAATCGTCGGCGAGGCCGAAGTATCGCACGGTGGTGCCAGCCGGGGCCTTCGCGGCGAGCGCGGCGATACGCGGGTCCTCGCGGTTCAGTACCACAGTGCCGGTAGTCGCCGCAGCCGCATGGCTGAGCAGTTTGGCCGTGGTGTCGATTTCACCGAATCGGTCAAGCTGATCGCGCATCACGTTCAGCAGCAATGCATAACGGGGCTTGACCTGCTTGACGAAGTGGACGGCGTACGCCTCATCGAGCTCGAGCACGGCGATGTCCGCGTCCAATTTGCCGCCGAGCGTGACTTCGGTAAGCAGTGCGGAGACCACGCCGCGCACGAAGTTCGAGCCGGTCGGATTGGTGAACACCTTCAGCCCCAGATCGGAGAGCATCGAGGCGACCATGCGGGTGGTGGTGGTCTTGCCGTTCGTGCCGGACACCAATACCACGCCAAGCGGCAACTGCCCGAGCGTACGGGTCAGGAAGCCGGGGTCAATCTTTTCTACGACTTTGCCGGGCAAAGCCGAACCGCCATGTTTGGTGACGCGGGATGCAAACCGCACGAAGCGGCCTGCGGCCACGGTGGCGAACGCATACCACGGTTTGCAGGTCTGTACCACGGACGATTGGTCTTGCGAAACATCGCGTGAAACGTTGCTTGCCATCATCACACCCCCTGATTGGCGTTGTAGTCCTGCGGCATGTCTTTGAATTTGGACGTGGCACCGAGGAAGGCGAGGTGGAAGGTTTCGGTCGGGCCGTTACGGTGCTTGGCCATGATGATATCGGCCTCGCCAGGGCGGTCTTCCTTGTCGTAGAAGTCAGGGCGGTGGACCAGGAACACCACGTCGGCGTCCTGTTCGATCGAGCCGGATTCACGCAGGTCGGAGAGCTGCGGCTTCTTGTCGTTACGCATTTCCGGGCCACGGTTCAGCTGGGAAAGGGCCACGACCGGCACTTCGAGTTCCTTGGCCAAGAGCTTCAGGGCACGGGAGAATTCGGACACCTCTTGCTGGCGGGATTCCACGGCCTTGCCCGAGGTCATCAGCTGCAGGTAGTCGATGACTACGAGTTTCAGATCGTTGGTCTGCTTCAGACGACGGCATTTCGCACGGATCTCCATGAGGCTCATGTTCGGGCTGTCGTCAATGAACAGTGGCGCGTTCTGCATCTTGGTCCAGAACTGGTTCAGGGTGTTCCAGCGTTCGGGGGTGATGTCGTCGGCGCGGCGCAGGGCGGCCATCGGAATATTGGTTTCGGCGGAGATAATACGCTGAGCGAGCTCCACCTTGCTCATCTCCAAGCTGAAGACCACGGAAGTCATGTTGTGGTGCAACGCGGCGGCGCGGGCGAAGTCGATGCCGAGCGTGGACTTACCCATGGCCGGACGTCCTGCGACGACGACCATCTGTCCGGGCTGCAGGCCCTGGGTCACGTCGTCGATGTCGCGGAAGCCGGTCGGCACGCCCTTGTTGACGAGGCCTTGCTGCAGTTTGTCCAGCTGGTCGAGCGCGTCGTGGACCACCGGGCCGATGGCGGCATAGTCCTGACGCACCTTGCCCATCGACATCTCGTAGATCTCGGACTGGGCGAGGTTAACCACATCCTCAGCCTGCGATCCCTCGGCGGAATAACCGAGCTGGGCGATTTTGGTGCCGGCGGCGATCACATTGCGCAAAATGGCCCGCTGATGGACGATCTCCGCGTAGTACATGGCATTAGCGGCGGTCGGTACGGATGCGACAAGGCTGTGCAGATAGTCCGCGCCGCCGACCTTGTCGAGGTTGCCATCCGCCAACAGCTGGTTGGCCACGAGCACCACGTCCACCGGCTGACTGGCGGAAAACAGATCGATGATCGCGTTATAGATCGTCTGATGCTTGGGCTGGTAGAAATCGGTGACGTCAATGGTCTGCGAGACCTCGCCGATGGCATCCTTACTCATCAGCATGCCGCCGAGCACGGCCATTTCCGCGTCGTCATCATGCGGGGGCACGCGGTCGAAAATCGGGTCGCCGGCCGCCGCCGACGTCTGCGTGCCGCCCCGGCCCGCGCGGTCGCCACGATCGCCACGATCCAGGCCACCGCCGAACCCATTCTGATACGAGTGTTCACTTCCTTCTGGCATAGCCTCCAAGTATAGGATGTGGCGTGGCAGGTGAACGATATCGTATGGAAACGAAACGGTTGCCCGCATCGGTTCATTCCTTATTCACCTATGAGTCAGCGCCGCGACACGCAGAAAGCAAAATGTGGATAGAAAAATAAGTTATCCACATTTTGGGGATAATTCTGGGGATAATCCACTAAGTTATCCACATACTGGGGATAACTTGGTGGATAGTCTGGGGATAACATTCCGCGCCCACAACAGGTGCTTGCGCAACGCAGTCAGGCGTGATATGCGTGTGAGCGTGCCCATAGACTCTTCCGACGCCAAAGCCACCAGTTCCGGCGATACTACACGCCGCGATGGCTTCGGCACCCCGCATGCCGGCGCAAACACAAACGTCAGCAACGGCCCGACCGACGCCCGCTCCACCAACCGCCGGATCATGGCGCTGGCCCTGCCGACCTTCGGCCAGCTCATCGCCGAACCGACCTTCATCCTTATCGACACAGCCATCGTCGGCCATATCGGGGATGCGGCGTTGGCCGGCCTGTCAATCGGCTCCACCATCATCCTCACGGCAGTCGGACTATGCATATTCCTGGCCTACTCGACCACTGCGCAGGTGGCACATCTGCTGGGAGCGGGTCGTCGTCGCGCGGGACTGCAGGCAGGCATTGACGGCCTGTGGCTGGCCTTGAGCATCGGCACCGTACTGGGATTGGGATTGTTCGCGGCTGCCGAGCCATTATGCCGGGCACTGGGCGGTCAGGGCGAAGTATTGGAACAAGCCGTGACCTATACGCGCGCAATCGTGCTGGGTGCGCCAGGCATGCTGATGGTATATGCGGCGAACGGCATTTTCCGAGGATTGCAGAAGGTTCGTATCACGCTGATCGCTGCGGTGGGCGGCGCGGTGGTGAACACGGTGCTTGATGTGTTGTTCGTTATTGTGCTGAATTGGGGCATTGCCGGCTCCGGAGTGGCGACGCTGGTAGCTCAGTGGTTCATGGGGCTGTTCCTGGTAATCCCCGCCATTCTGTGGTCCCGGGCGGATGGTGCGAGTCTGCGGCCTCGTTTGGCCGGTATTGCGGCAGCCGGGGGCGACGGACTGCCATTGTTCATTCGCACATTGGCGATTCGTGCGGCCATGGTGACTACGGTCGCCTGTGCCGCGCGCATGGGCACTGCCGTGTTGGCCGGGTTTCAGGCCGTGAACTCCTCTTGGAATTTTGCGATGAACATGCTGGATTCCGTGGGCATCGCCGGCCAGACGCTGGTGGCCACAGCGCTGGGCGCTGGCAGCGTGCAGCAGGCGCGGCGGCTGACGCGGGCGACCGGGCGTGCGGGACTGGTCACCGGCGCGGTAATCGGCACGGCTTTTGCGGTAGTCGGCCTGTTCGCCGGGCACTTCTTCTCCCCTACGCCACATATTCAGACGCTGATCGCCGTGGGCATGGTGACGATGGGCATCTTCTTCCCACTGCAAGGCTGGATGATGGCAATCGACGGCATTCTTATCGGCGCGCGCGACTACCGCTATCTGGCCGTCACATGCACGCTGACCGCCGTGGTGTATGTGACGCTCATACTCATACTGGCCAATATGGTGACGCCGGCGCTGACGAGCGACCTGATGCGTACCGCCGTACTCTGGGCCGCGTTCAACGTGGTGCTCATGGGTGGGCGCGGTCTGTCCAACGGGCTGCGCGTGCGCTCGGACGCATGGATGAAGTAGGTATCGGCCGCGCGAAGCGCTGGGCGATTCCGTTTACATCGCGGCGCGGGCGGCGGAATACATGCCGCGGACGATTTGTTCGCGCCACTTGGACCAGCCGTATTGCTTGGTGATGGTCTCACCGGCGGTGGCACCGAGCGAGGAGCCGTCGGCCCGGGTCAGGTCGAACAGCATATCCAGCAGCATCTTGTCGTGGTGCAAGCGGTCGGCCAACTCCTCCGCCACGGCCGGATCATAGGGGTCCTTACCCGTGGCAAATTCGGATAGCGTCAAATGCTCACGCACCAGCACGGTAGCCCAGTCGACGATGTCCGGCGCGTAGCCCATACGCTTGAAAATCACCGGCACATGGCGGGCACCCTCGGCGGCGTGATCGGCCACGAACGCGCGCTTGCCGATGTCGTGGGTGATACCGGCCAACAGCAATGCCTCGAAATGATCGTCATCGTACCGTCCACCGGACGGTGTCTCGCGCCCCAGACGCGACGTGACCTCCACCATATGCCGATCGATGGTGTACCGGTGGGCGGCCGAGGCGGACGGACGGTTGCGGACGCCGAGCCATTCCGGCATCCATCGACCCGGAATGTCCACGAAATCGATGCTCTCCCACACTTCCATAAGATTCGATCCGCACGCAAGCAGACGAATAAACAGCTCGCGCGATTCGTCATCCCACTGGTTGTCGTGAATCGGGCAGCGCTTCAGATTAACCAAGGTAGACGGGTTGATGGGAAGACCGAATTCGCCGGCCGCCACGGCCATACGCAACGCCAGCTTGGCATCCTTGGCAGGCTCGGCACCGGGCGCCAACACCAATTCGCCTTCGTGCTTGGCCACGCCGGGAGCCACCACGTCGAATTGCGGGGCTTCGCGCTTGCCACCAGAGCGCTGAGAGAACATCTGGAAGAACGCGAATCGCGGCTTTTCGTGGGTCAGCGAATGTTCGGCGCGGGAAGCGGTGGAATCAAGCGAGAAGGAGATGCGCCGACCGATACGGGCAAGCAGTGTCTGCAGATCGTCGATCGAGTAGGCGGCACGCTCGTTTTCGGGCCAAGTCGGATCGGCAAGGCCAAGCATGGCAGCCACTTTGGCCTGATAGGGCGTCAGCATCAGGTTGGTATCCTTGCCGGCCACCAGATGGATGCAGTCGCGTACGTCGAGCAGACGTTCCACAGCTTCGTCGTAAATGCCGTGCGGGCGGTCGGCCAGCCATGAGGCGGCGAGCGCGGAGACGAGCACCGAATCGCGCAACCCCCCACGGGCCTCTTTGATGTCGGGCTGATTGACGTATTGGAGCCGGCCGAATTCGTCGAGTCGGGCTTTGGCGGAGTCGAGCAGTTCGGGCAGGCGCTTGCGGGCGGCCTTGCGCCAGCGTTCGAGGATGGACGTGGCGGTGGTGGTGATCAGAGCGGTGTCGCCGGCGATGGGCTTCACGTCCAGCCAGCCCATGGCGGCGGGAAGGTCATGGTCGGTGACTTCCTCGCATTGGGCGCGCGTGCGGATGGAGTGGTCGAGGTCCAGACCGCTGTCCCATAGCGGGTACCAGAGTTTGTTGGCCAACTCGTTGAGCTGCTGGTCGTTCAACGTGCGAGGCTCGTAGATGATGACCAGGTCGAGGTCGGAGCTGGGGCCCAGTTGGCCACGTGCCAGCGAGCCTACCGCGGCGAAGCCGATGCCGGAGTCGGGCACGGGGAAAGAGACATCCTTGCAGGCCGCATTCCACAGCTCAGTGAGGCATTGCATGGCCAGTTCCGTGCGGGCTTTGCGCTTGGTCGCACCATTCCGGTAGACGCCGTCGTCATCCGGCTGGCTCATATCCATGAATCGTTGTTTCAAGCCATCTACTGCTGAAGTCATTGCTTCATCTTTCATTGCCAAAAAAAGTCCCCGCACGGCGTCAATTCGCGGCGTGCGGGGACCTTTCCTATGCAGTCCATCCCCTTCTAAGCATGGACGTCTGTGTTATCAGATCGCGGCGGAACCGGTCTCACCGGTACGCACGCGGGCCACGGAGTCCAGCGGAGCGACCCACACCTTGCCGTCACCGATGGTGCCGGTGCCGGCGGACTTGATGATCACACCGACCAGCGTTTCAGCATCCGCGTCATCGGACAGCACTTCAACGCGAATCTTCGGAATCAGGTCCACAGTGTATTCAGCGCCACGGTAGACCTCGGTGTGGCCGCGCTGGCGGCCGTAGCCGCTCACTTCGGAGACGGTCATTCCGGAGGCACCGGCCTGGGCCAGGGCGATCTCGACGTCCTCCAGCACATCGGGCTGGATGATTGCGGTGATGAGCTTCATGCGGAGGCCTCTTCCTGGGTGCGGGCGGGCTTGTCGGTGAGGCTCGAGGCGTCGGGCGGCACGATGATCGTGCGGCGCACGCTCTTGGTCGACGAGTAGCCGATGATGCTCAGGTCGTAGCCGATCTCGGCGTGCTGCGAGATGTCCATGCCGCCGTACTCCACCTCATTGCTGACGCGGATGCCGATGGTCTTCTTGATCACCAGCGCGATGAGCGAGCTGACGATGAACGAGAAGGCGAACATGGCTACCGCGCCGAGGGCCTGGCGTCCGAGCTGCTCGAATCCGCCGCCGTAGAACAGACCTTTCAGTGTACTTTCCGGCGCATTTGTTGTTGCAAAAAGACCAACTGCGATTGTTCCCCAGATACCATTCATCATATGTACTGCGACAGCACCTACAGGATCATCCACACGAAGTACATTGTCAAGGAACCATACACCGAAGCAGACGAGAAGTCCTGCTACGGAACCGATAATAATAGCACCGAGTGCATCTGTTACATCACATCCTGCTGTGATAGCTACAAGTCCTGCAAGTGAAGCATTCAGACACATTGACACATCAGGCTTGCCATATTTGAGCCATGTGAAAATCATACATACTACTGTTGCAAGTGCAGGTGCGATTGTTGTTGTTACAAAGATAGAACCAAGCTGCTCTACTGATTTTGCTGCTGCACCGTTGAATCCATACCAGCCAAGCCAGAGAATGAATACACCGAGTGCACCGATTGTGATGTTATGACCCGGAATAGCGTTTACTTTTGTAATCTTTCCGTTTTTATCCTTTGTAAACTTTCCGATACGAGGTCCAAGAATTGCAGCTCCTACAAGAGCACTGATACCACCAACCATGTGGATGGCACATGAACCTGCGAAATCATGGAAGCCAATCTGTGAAAGCCAGCCACCGCCCCAGATCCAGTGACCGGATACAGGATATACAACGAGACTGATCAGTAAACTGTAGATACAGTAGGAGATGAACTTGGTACGTTCTGCCATGGCACCGGATACGATGGTGGCAGATGTTGCGCAGAATACAGTCTGGAAG
>ERZ1106948.177-NODE-177-length-31877-cov-39.182767_pt1 | contig 31877 bp, 46 predicted proteins | sample MGYA00403673_ERZ1106948 | MGnify/ENA primary metagenome ERZ1106948 (study PRJEB35170, sample SAMEA104062409) | human gut metagenome | biome: human gut; feature: human-associated habitat; material: faeces | place: Denmark | collected 2012-05-07 ...
TTTTGGAATCGTGCGTGTGAGGAGTTGGGGGATCCCACGGGTCAGGAACAAACAGCGTTATTCCTTGATACACATTGCTAGCATCATCTTGCTAAACGGATCGTCCTTCTCCTGCAGTGCCTCATAAGAGGTGCAATCATTGACCACCAAAGAAGGAGACACTGTCCATTGCTCCCTTCCTTCTCTTTCAAAAGTAAACTCTGGATTTACATCTACTCTTCACACAGCAACTGAACTCACACCCTTTCCACGAATGCTCTTGGGCTTCGACAGCGAAGTTCCCTTCAGCGCCATTGACTTCAGCGCAGGCAGTCCTTCGAGTTGCACAGAACACCTGCTCAGTCCGTCCTTCGGAATCGTCACTGTGGCGAGATGATCACAATCTACCCCTCACATCAGAGAAACACTCCAACCGATGATTTCCAGCGTGCACTCATTCTCGCCCATCATGTTCAGCTTCAGTGTCTCCAACTTGGGTAATTCTACACTGAATCCACACACACACAACACACTCTGGAAGGACAACTTGGAGAAGCAATTGAAGCACTTCTCGCCGAATTGGATCGTCTCTAGCTCAGGAAGGTCTACACTCACACGAGAACAACACCCGTACCGGACAGTCTGCACCTGCTCCCAGAGGCGAAGGAGCCGTTCTCGAACACGATCGTCTTCAGCGCGGCGCAGTCTGCGTGTCACAGTCACCACCACCACCCACTCGAAATGACCAGATTCGCCGTGCCCGTGCAGCAGCCATTCGCAAAGCGGACCTCCTCCAGCAGCGGGCAGTCTGTAGGTCAGTGCTCAACGAAACTCCCACCCTGGATCTGGAGCGTGTCGCGTGCCTTCGCCTGTGTCTCATAGACGGACAGTCGCTTCAGCCGACAGCCTATTCATCACCGCCTGCACTCACCCACACCTCTGAGACAGATGCGCGTCATGGAGAGATGCGTCAGCGAGATGGAGGCGTCGTTGCCCAGTCGCACCGCGTCCAGCACCACGCGCGTCACCGTCTTGCACTGCTCCAGCAGCGCCACCAGCTTGCCCGTGGCGATCACCTCCGTGTTGGTCTGGAAGAGGAGCAGCGAAGAGGCCTGCTGCACCGTGTTCATCATCATGTCGATCTTCTTCATGCGGAACGTGTCCTCGATGTGCTCCAGATAGAACTCCAGCAGTCGCTTCGTCAACACTACAGGTAACCTCGCGTCGCCACCTCCACGAATGTGACCCCACTCGCCGTTGGAGTTCAGGAAGTTCACCAGCGCGTGCCTCTTCGACAGCAGCGGGACCGCCTCGCCGTTGTAGAAGGGCCCCGCGGGCTTGTACTCCGCCAGCGAGTCCTTCATGCCGGGCGTGCGGAGGAAGTAGTACGTGCTCGGGTCGCTCTTCTCGACACAGATGTTCGGGCCCAGGAACACTTGCGTGTTGTCGCTCTCCTCGCCGTTGTACAGCTCGCCGCGCCGCGTCAGGAAGCCCGCCTCGAACAGCATGAAGGGCCCGCACCGCTCGTCGTCCCAGTAGGAGAACGTCGACGTGACGCGCCGCTGACTGTCCAGCGTGACGGAGTCCATCCAACGCCGTCCGTTCGAGTACAACTCCTCCTTCTCCAGGTACTCGCCGTACAGGTTAAACATGCCCTCCATCTTGCCCTCTTTGAAGGAGCCCACCAGCGGCGAGTCGGTCGCCGGCACCCAGCGCTTCGCGCACTCCTCGCCCTTCTCGTTCGTGCTATACACATACAGTGTGCCGTCGCCGGAGTACTTCCTGTTCTTGTAGGTGCCCTCGTACACCAGCCTCCCGTTGCGCTTCTCCTTCCCCGACACCAGCGTCTCGCCCTCCGCCGCCACCACCGCGATCGACTCCTCCGTGTTGTCGCAGGACAGCGCCCACTGTCCGCGGTAGTAGTGCTCGAAGAACGCGATCGTCTCGTCGACGGTGTGGCGGTTCACGAACGCCACCAGCTGCTCCAGCTCCACGTAGCTCACTGTATTCAGCGCGGCGATGTAGGCGATCACGCGACTGCGCACCGTCTCGTGGGCTTGCTCGGAGGCGAGGGGCGTGGCGGGCAGCTGGAGGAGGAGTCGGATCACGCAGGTGAAGAGATTGAAGTGTTCCGAGCACGTGTTGGCGAGGATCTTCAGAATGGACTAGAGGTGAGTGCGTAGCGAAGGACATACAGAACGAGGGACACCGAAGGACGCGGAAAAGTCGGCGCTGAGCAGAATCCAGTATACATTCTGAATGATGGAGGGGCATGCGTCCTTCATCGCACACAGCCACATGAATACTCTCCTTCGGTCCTGTACGTAACGAGAGGAATGAAAACATACGCGTGTTCGCACGAGACGATCATTCACAACGACATCGATCAACCCTCTCAGCTGATCATCGTCGACCATCGTTGGATCCTTCTCCCACTGGTGCGCAAGCGGATACTTGTTCCACTCCGCCTCGTAGCGAATGAGCGTTTCAATGGGCTACATGTCAGTGCAGAAACATAGAACAACTTCATCTTCGACATACTCCATTTCAGCCAGAAAGTGGAGTGTTCTGGCAAGAGGAGACTGCGGATCGACGTTTTGGGAGCCTGGGAGAAAGGTTGTATCTTCCCCAAACAACCGTCTGTGTACCTAGATGTGAGGAGAGAAGAGAGAGGGGACAAATTCGATGGTGTCCTTCATACGGGACTCAAAGTGGTGCAGCTTGTACTGGATGTACTCCCTCTTGAACCACTATGCATCACCACTGCCACAAAGCGAAACCTTGTAGTCCACAACCATCGTACTCTCCCCGTGGCAAAGCATGCACTCCCTATTGCATGACGCAGAGGAACAGAAACAACTTCTTGGGAGCAACCTCCTGAATGCAACGCTCGCAAAAGCGCTGACGGCACTTGTCCGAATAGAGAATTCCTCTCTCCTTTTTGCACTTGACTATTCTTCACAAGCGCTAGCCTCTCCTACTGCAGTAATCGAAGAGGGAGCGCCGATCATCGAGCAATTTGGCGAGATCTCTGTCTTCCTGGGCTATCGTCGTCAGATTCATAGGAAAGGAAGAGCGATAGAGCGAAATGAGTGCGTTTTGCTGGCTGTGTGCACTCAAAGATGTGGGGTCGCAACGGGAGCGAATCCCTCTCATCGTCAACGAATGCCTCTCATCCTCAACGAAAGTTATCCCTTGCCAAACAAACACGCAAGAGAGAACCTAGATTATACAACTTCTATTAATGATGAATGAGATTCATGACATTGAGCGTTGTACCGACGATGCACATGACAACACCAAAAATCACCATGAACCACGCCTCCACCTTCTTTCTAACGACTCCCTTCTCCTCCTTGGCGGCCCTAACACTCACTCCCCTCTCTCTCTCCTACACCAAGTACATCCAACCGGGAATGGCAAACATGATCAGCGAGCCGAACAGGGAGCCGTTCAGACCGATGACCACCTCCACCTTCGTCATCAGAATGGCCACCGTCACGGTGGAGAGCAGGACGCCCGCCGCGGTGCTATGATCAACGCGCCAGACCACGCCTACAGGAAACGGAGCGAGAGCGCGTGGAACTCGCGCAGGGAGCAGAAGAGGGAGTGGAGGTTGGTTCTGACGGCGAAGTAGGCGATGGGGAAGTGGCAGATGATGCCGACGCCGAGACCGATTCTGGCGACAGTGGGAGGAATGGAGTCGTGCTCGAAGTTGAGCAGGATGTTGCCCGCCGTGTCCTTGCCGAAGAGGAGGTAACCGCTGACTAGAGGTGAGGCGAAAGCGAGGCGCGCACGCGACACGGTGAGGTAGAGGAAGAGGATCAGCGACGTGGAGCCGATGGAGGTCATCCACATGCGGCCGGGCGAGCGGTCCTTCAGCTCCTAGGCGTGATGGGAGACGGCGACGCGTACGTAGTAGTAGCGAGGCACGTTGTAGTGGCAGTTGAAGGAGACGCACATGACGGGGATGACGCGGAAGAGCTGGTAGGTGATGTGGAAGGCCTCGACGGTGGGGTTGACGGTGGGGTGGGTGATGAACTGACCGAACACCACGCCTACGGTGACGAGGATGGAGAGGATGGACAGCACGGACACGTACTTCAGCGAGTCCACGGCTAGACATCATGCACGGAGAGAGAAGGGACTCTTCATCATGCAGAGAGGGAAGACGAACAGCAGGCAGATTCCGCCCACCACGATGGCGCGGCTGTGGAGCAGATGAACGCCGGGGAGAAGGAAGGAGAAGACGTCCAGGAACAAATCGCCTAGAGGTGAGCGCAAGGACCGAGACGCACCGATGATCACAAAGTACGAGATGCAGGAGCCGCAGGTATACAGAAGCATGATAAAGGATATAATGAAACCGTTCGTTTTCCCGAGGACAACCTAGAGCGTTAGGAGGCGGAAGCAACACCCACCTCACCCATTTCACGGTACGTGTATTTATTCGTAATGCGGCAAGTACGCGTAATGATGATTTGGGAAAGACAGGCGATAGCGGCCAGCGTGATCAGAAGAATGATACCCGGGATAAGGGAGCACTACGATGAACGCGGAAAACGAAGCGTACACGACTGACAGCGTAGGCCAAGGCGACAAGGCCGGATCCCAAGACGTTGTTCGTCATGTTCACAATGGAAGCGCCAACGGAAGAGTTGGCATCGCTTTCCTGCTTGCTAGGCTCAAGCAGTGGCTGCTGAATGGTTTGCTGCTCAACATCAGCAGGAGTGGGCACAAGAGTCTGCTCACTCGCAATAGGTTCTGCAGTTTCTACGCGTAATGCTCGTTTCTCAAAAGGCGACTTTCTTCCATTCCAGATTGTTCACTACGACACAAAAGTGAGGTTCTAAAAGGGTTTCCACGTTTCCTTGGAATTGTGTCGTTCCGATTTCTTTCGCTCTTTCGCTTCCTCAGGAACGACAACGGGCGAGATCGAGGACGGTGCCTCGACGCCGCACAAATCAGCAACGGAACACAAACGTCTCTTTGAACAAAGAGTGCAGAATTACAATGAGACACAACGCGTCGCCAACAGGCACACGCATTAGTGCTTCTTCTCGCGCATCGACTTTAGCATGTCCAGCTCGTCCTTCAACGCCGGCTTCTTGAAGAGGTGGAGAGGTACAGGCGTCTTCTTGGGCTCCTTCTCCTTCTTCACGTCCCCATCGCAGTTGTGGTTGTTCAGATCGATCTTTGTGGAAAACGCAATGCCGCACTTGGGACACGTGAACGAGTAGCCCTTCTCGTGGATCTTCTTGGGATCGACTCCATGACTCTTCTTTTCCCGCAATGCCTATTCCGTGAAGAGAATGCAAAGCGGAAACAAGAATCAGACACTGCGCCTCGCGTGCAGGCATGTTGTTCACCTTGTTCCGGATGTCTCGATACACGCAGAAGAACCGATGCGCCAGATCCAGCACGGCGTCGTTCAGATCCAAATTTCGCACGATGCGCTCCATGTCGTAATGGGCGACAGACTTCTTCTTGTCCTTGTATTCCTGGCGCGTCTCCTTGTCTTCACGTCCAGTCTACACTCAATACTGCATGGAATGAGTACCTTCGACAGGTTCATTTCGATGGTGCTCTGCTTGTGTTGCAGGTGGGAGTTCTTTCCCGTCGATGACACCAGCAAAGTCTTCAGGTTGAACGCGTCGGACCTAGCGATGAGTCGGACACGACAGTGCAACATGTTGGGATCCGCCGCAGCGCCGCACTGCGAATTGTCCTCCTCTCCCTCGAAGTTACGGTTCCAGTCGCCCTCGTAGAGAGCGTTCACAGCCACCACCGCTCCGCAGTCTACAGCGTGAGAGGGAGAACAAAGGGCTTTCTCTTGCAAACCACATCTCCATCCAGATCGTTCGTCACGAAGCGCGAGAGATCCTTGTTGCCGCACTTGCACTTGATCAGTCTGTCTACCCCTGAGAGTACGAATGGTCCCACAACACTCCGCAGTTCCCTGACTCTCCCTTTCCTTGCACCGTCTCCTCGCCAGCTCATCCATGATCTCCTTCTTCACGTCGTTCAGATCTGCTGTTACCTATCTGTAAATCCCATCTCGTACGTCTCGTTACAGTGCTATACTCCACTCCTGCTTCGTTTGCAATCTGCTGCTCCATAGTATCGATTGGTGATTGCATGTAGCCAGAGATCATGTTCATTCTAACTGAAAAAGAATGATAGAAGCACTCTTCTCCCTATCAGGTACGAGTTTTTGACGGCAGAACGACCGATGAAACGCCCTCTCCTGCTCGTCAGATTTGGCGTTGAACAATGAAAATTCCTGTCGAAAAGTCGATTTACAGGAAGGTCTATCTGCAGCTCCGGACAGGTTTCCTTGCCGAGCGAGTTGGCTGTTCTCCCGCTGTGTCACTCCTAGCCACTGTTCTATGATGCTGTTCGACTGAACCCTCCCCCGTCGTTCACGCGAAGAAGCACAAAGCTCCCCAATCTCGTTTCGCTCGAAGATCGCTTAATGAAGTAAGGAATGCGTGGGGCGCTGGTGATTGTATGTAGAGAATTCCAGAGAAAGTACCCCTACCACTACGAAGACTTTGTGAGCGAGAACTACCAATCGACTCGCTTTGTCGCTTACAATTTTGCCAAGAAGCAAGCGGCGCTGATGAAGCAGGGTGGGATGCGGCAATGTGGCGTGAGGAAAAGGAATGCCCCAGGACAAGGCGTTCGCCGTCGTGGAGAAGGAGTACTTGGCGGAGCGCGAGGCGATCGACAGACAGCTCGATGCCACATTCGGACAGACGCAGAAGGCTGACGCGGGAGCGCCGGAGACGGCGAAGGAGGGCGATGACGTTTCCTTTTTTAAGTCTTCTGATATATAGTTCCACACGGAGCTGGGAAAGTCGATGTTGCGCGAGCTGGACCGACAGAAGTACGAGAACATCCACCACGTGGTCGATCGCACGATCGAGTCCTACAAGCGCAAGCGGTCGCACTTTTGCGTTCTACTTATGAATTAGCGGCGATCACCTCATCATCGAGAAGCTACAAGCGCTGGAGCATTATCGACTGGACCATGGCGAAGAGGACTCGAAGGCGTCGCTGAGCATGGAGGGCGTGCTGAACGACGAGGACGACGACGTGGCGAAGGAGACGGAGGACGATGTCGAGAAGGAGAAGAAGGCGGAGGAAGATACGAAGGATGAGGAGTTATAAATGTGTCTGTTTAAAGGTTCATGTGTTTGTTGATGAAAAAGGGATCGAAACACAAGAACACAGAAGAAAACACAACTTCGAACTTAAAACTAATTCACCGTGTGAACTTGGTGGAGCGTGCGTTTCCGTGCTTCATTCGTAGAGAGGATACCATGAATACATGGCAAGACGATTCAAAGAAGGGAGGTAAGTTCCGCGCTGCTCTTTTGAACCGTACTGATGCGTTGTGTAGCGGGACCGCGGAGGACGAAGTGTCCCTGGTGTAATCAGTATACTTGCAAGCACTGCAGATGTCTTGGATACGAGGGGTGCGACCACAAGGTAGACAGTGCGTAGGTGTGTTGTGAGCCTGTAGGACGGTATGTGTCCGCGTACAAAGTACAATCGTCGATTGGTGTGTAATTCGTGCGAGCGCCACAAGCTGGCCAGCAAGTGACGTCTGCAGGCATGGTTTATCGCTAGGGAGAAGTACGGCACCGATGAGCCCACCGCCAATCGCGCAGCGATGCTCAACGCACAAGCACAGAACAACGTGGCTGCCGTTCCTCAGCCAGTGAACATCATTCCCGAAGCGACTCCCCAGACCGCGTATCCTTCGCAGCCTGTGCAGCCCATGCAACAGTCAATGATGAATCAAATGGACACAATTCCCATCCAGAGCTCCTTGCATGGAGGCGATTCGTTCACCGTTTCCCCCTTCCACAATTCCGGTTCCTTCCACAACAACTTTATGAACGACGTTGCTTTAGGAGGCGTGGCTCATGTCTAGGACCTGGGCGAAGAGGGCTTCACGGGCCAGCTTCCGAACTTCCTCAGCAAGGACGGCAAGCTGTACAGTTTCGAGAGCAGCTCGTTCGTGGACCACCCGCCCATGATGCTGAATGATGGACGCGTGGTGAGTTTCGACAAGATCAATAGCGTCGGTGAAGCATTGTGCGTTCATCGGTAGATCTTCATGCCGAACAACAACATCTCCTTCAACTCGATTGACGATCTCCAGCACTTCCACACCTCCGAGGAGGCCTTCATGAACCCCTCCATTCCCTCCTTCAACGAGGGCCGGATGATGGACAGCGCCAAGTTCATGACCGAGCCCGCCAAGCGCGAGGCGCCCGACGTGTTCGGCGCGCCCATCGTGGCTCAGAACAGCGAGAGTCTGTCATGACGTCGTCCACTCACACGTAGTCGGCAGAATGGCGGGCTTCGACAACGACCAGGTGATCGGCTCCATTCCCGTGCTGTCCGTGACGCCCGAGCAGTCGACGGAGTACACGGACCTGGTGCACATCAACGTGCAGTACAACCCCAGCTCCTTCGCCGTGGTGCCCGTGGGTGTGAGGAGCTGTGATGATGTGCAGGTGGTTCGCGCGCAGACCACGCTGTTCGAGATCCGTCGCTACCTCGACACGGTGCTGCTGTCCCATATGTCCCCTAAACCCAACTACTCGTTCCTGAGCCGGAACGGCGGCCGCATCGCGATGGAGCAGGAGCGCGACGTGCTGGCGTGGAACGAGGTGACGGAGGAAGAGTGGAGTCATCACACCTTCTCCACCCTCGTCACGCGCTACCATCTATTCATCGTGCTGAACCCCGACGACATCACCGTGCGAGCGAGCGTGAGACATAACATGTAGATGATCAATTTGAAGCGGAAGCGCACGGGCAACGAGGAGAACGAGCGCAGCGGGCTGAGCAGCGAGGCGACGAAGGACGCGTTCCGCCGCAGCGACGAGAGCACGAAGCAGGAGCTGGTGTGGTATGTGTGGGCTGGCTGAGTGAGGCGAAGGCAGTACCTGTCGGAGCACCACTTCAACATCACGCACACCTCGCAGAACGGACAGAAGGAGTCGCTCTTGGCGATCGCGGCGCGCCAGGGCAACCAGCAGGCGTTTCAGTGGCTGTTGGAACACGGCGCGGACGTGAACTGCATGGACAGCGAGAACAACTCGCTGCTGCACATCGCGGGCGTGTGCGGAAACCAGTGCATCGCCATGGTGCTGCTCTCCATCCTCTGGCGGAAAACGGTCCTGTTTTCGGGCTACCCCGACTTCATGCACGTGAACAAGAAGGGCGAGGACGCGGTGGACGTGACGACGGACGAGTCGCTGAAGGGGCTGATCCGCGCCTGCATCGACCGGTATTCCGTCGTGAGCGTGAAGAACCTGAACCCCGCGGACAGCATGGAGGGTGGCGGTGGACTCCGCGGCTCATTCGTAGATATTCGCAACCGGATCATGGCCAGCTGCACGCTGAAGGAGAGCATTCGCCAGGCGAAGTTCATCGTGAATGATTGCGTGATCATGCCCGAGCAGGAGCACGACATCCCGGCGCGACTGTGCGCGAGCAACCAGAACAGCTTCATCATCTACGTCCCGCCGACGCTGCACATTTTGGAGCAGGTGGGCGTGGAGATCAAGAACCCCGCGGGAATGATGGAGAAGGAGGCGCTGAACATGCTGATCTACTCCTTCTCGCATCTCACGCTGGACCCGTCATCATCGAACGGGTTCCGGAGCAGCTACAGCATGAAGAAGATCGACGTGGAGAAGGAGAACGCCGTGTCGAACTCGTCGCGAATGATGAGCGTGGCGGGAGAGAGCAACAACCGCATCTACAAGCCGGTGAGCGCGGGAGGGAACTCGGACGAAAAGCGGAAGATGATCGAGAACAACATGAAGGAGTGCTGTATCTTTTGTCCTGTTTGTTCCCAGTAGAATGTTCGCCAAGACACAGTTGTTGTTCCCGCTCTTGCGCAACTGCGGAGTCCTCCGATTCTCCGCCGCAGCGACCGGCGGCACCCTCTTCGAGAAGATCGCGAACAAGTCCATCCCGTCGGATATTTTGTTTGAAGATGACGTGGTACGTTCAAAAGGAGTTAGATGAAGTGGTAGTGCTGCGCTTTCCGCGATGTCCATCCTTGTGCCCCTGTCCATTTCCTCGTAGTACCGAAGAAGTGTGACAACTTGACTCAACTGCGATTCGTTTTCGCTATCCATTGTCGTGAGGTGTAGATGCGCGACGATCAAGAGGCGCTCGTTGGCCATTTGATGCACGTCGCGTCCAGGCTAGCCATCAGGGAGGGATTGGGCGACGGATACCGGATTGTGGTGAACGACGGGAAGGACGCCCGTTGTGCTCTCATCGTGTTCTCACTCGTAGTGCAATCCGTCTTCCACCTGCATATTCACGTCATTGGAGGCAAGAAGTGTGGTTGGCCTCCCGTCTTTGTTGTTTGTGACAAACAGCCTCAACTCCACTCCCTTTCCAGGTCGTCGATATCGATGTCCTCCCCGTCGTCCTTCGTTTCGTCACCTCCCTCCATGATCTCCTCAAACTCGTCTTGTTCGGGTTCTTCTTGGGCTGTGTCTGTTGTATTGATATTGTCTTCTTCTGGTTTGTGAGTCGCGTTGTTATTCTCTTCGTTCTGTTCTTCTTCATCCTCATTAATCTTCTCTTCATCTTCATTGATCTTCTCTTCTTCTCCACTCTCATTACACACTTCTCCTCTCTCCTCACACCCCTCTCCACCCACCATCTCCAACGCCCCCACGTCAATCCCGTCCTCCTCCACCATCTTCTTATACCTCGCGTACTCTCTCGCCCTCACGTCCACGTGGCGCAGCGGCTCCAGCTGCTTCTCCAGCTCCAGCGCCTCCTCGTACCCCGCGAAGTACGACCCGTACTCCTCCGGGTTCGCGATCAGCTCCGCCGCCAGGTGGTGGTGCGCGCGCAGGTCGCTCTGCCACACGCGGAACGCCTCCGTGATCCGCGACGGCTGGTACGCCAGCGCGAAGAAGGCCGCTTCGGAGAGCTTCTGGTGCGACTGGAGGAGGCGGATGCACCCGAGCGTGTCGCCCGTCAGGTACAGCGCCAGGAACGCGATGTTCAGCTGCTCCTGCTGCGCCGCCTTCTCCGCCAGCGCCACCAGCCCCGCGCGGTCGCCCACGCACGAGTACAGCAGCAGCGAGAAGGAGAGGTCGTTCGCCTCCTCCGCGCACCGCAGCGCCATCGCGATGTTGGCTTGGCGGATGCACACGTCCGCCAGGCGGCGCCAGCGCTGCGGGTTGTAGGCGCCCGTCGCGTCCTTCTCGCGGAGCTCGTGCTGGAGGAGCGAGGAACACAACTATGTGTGAGGGAGACGACGTGATGCCACCTCCACGTCCTGCGACTCCAGCGCCAGGTCGAAGCGGAGCTCGGGGTCCTGCGCGAGCTGCAGCGCCTCGGCGACGAAGCCCTGCTTCTGGAGGAAGCGCGCCAGCTCGTCGTAGTGCGTCGTGTCGATGGAGGCGAGCAGCGTGTTGGCGAGCTCGAAGTCCTCCGCCATCACCGCGCACTCGTAGTCCAGCAGCGCGTGGTCGATTGAGTAGCCGTAGATAGAGTACTACGCCTCACGCCCGCACACAGCCCTCACTCGCGTGTCCATGCAGTACAGACAGTCCTGACTCGGCAGGTAGCGCACGATGCTGCGATGCGGCGCCATGTAACACACCGTCGTGTCGTCGTCGCCCAGCAGACGGTGCAGCTTCGACCCCGCCACGTAGAAGTACGCCTCCTTGTACCAGAAGCCCTCCTTGCTCGCCACGTCCACCTGCCGCGCCACCTCGAACAGCGCGTTCTCCTCGGGGAGGTGATCGCCGTCCTCCAGCAGCTCGCTGTGGTACTGCAGCGTGAACAGCGCCTTCTCCGTGTGGATCGCCACGCGCACGCCCTCCTCCGACCACTTCACGTTCTATCGATGAAACGCCCACCACACGCGCACCAGCACCTTCCCCTCGATGCGTCGCAGCAGCGCGCCCGTCTCCCAGTGGTAGAAGCACACGCACTCGCCGCAGTTCACGCCCAGACACGGACCCTCGTACAGCGCGGTGATGCGCGCCGGCACCTGGATCACGCGCCTCTCCTTGAAGTCGTCGAACACGCGCACCGTGCTCTCGTTCTACGCCTCACCCCAACGCCCCTCGCCAACGATCTGCACGCAGTACCCGTTGCTGTTGGGGCGCCACACGAAGTCCATGCCCTCGCCGAACGCCTTGCTGCGCAGCTGGCGACTCGTGTACACCACGTACTCGCCCTCGCCCACCACCGCGAGGAAACGCCCGTTGGAGTTGTGTTGGATGACGGACGGAGTGACCTCGCAGCGTCCCAGCTGTCGTTAAGGAAACGGAGAGGGTTGGTTAAGGGATATCTCTTTCGTCTGCACCGTCAGCTCCTCGCCCTTCAGTGGCGTGTCATTCTTCGTCTTGTCATTCTTCGCCTTGTCACTCACCTTGTCATTCACCTTGTCACTCTTCGCATCACTCCCCTCACGCTCACTCACAGCGCCTCCCTCGCACACCGCCAGCCACATCTCCTGTCGCTTGGCCCACACCACACGGCCCTGCTGGTCCATCGACACCACCGCGTTCTCGCGCCCCATGCGGTACACGCAGTAGCCCTCGTCGTACCCCAGCACCACCTGGTTGCTGTGGTCGCTCAGCCCGATGCTCCAGCAGCGGTCCAGCGCCGGCTGCAGCAGCACGCGCTCCTTCTTGTACGTCCCGCTGTGGTGCACGAGCACGCGGTTGTCCTCGCCGCCTGACAGGATGTACGGCAGCCGCGGGTGGAACCGCACCACCGACACGTTGTCCTCGTGCCCGCTCAGCGTCTGGATGCACGTCTTCGTCTGGTAGTCCCAGATCTTCACCGTCTACGATTCACGAACAGGAGATGATGTTACGAAGTCGTCGCTCCCCGTGGCGATGTATGGCTTGTCGGAGCCCGGGTAGAAGTCGATGCAGTTGATGCCCTTCTGGTGGCCCATCAGCGTGTAATTGCAGCGATTGTGGTTCAGCGACCAAAACTACGCGTCAACTGCATTCGCGATTAGCACCTTGATCGAGCGGTCCAGACTCACTGATGCGAAGCTGGAAGCGTCCTTCGGGTTGAAACGCACCGCCATGATGTAGTACACGTGTCCTTCGTATCGCTACAGTTCACGGAGGAGAGCGTAGTCTACGCGCACCAACTGGAAGTCGTGCTCCCAGTCCCACAGCTTGATCAACATGTCATCGCCGCAAGTGAGGATGTAGGGCAGCGTCTCGTTCACGTCCAGTCCGCGGATGAAATCGTCGTGCGCCTTCCACTCCTTCACCTGTGTCTCACGCCCAACTCAAAGCACTCACCTTCTCTCCCGTGTTGTAGTTGTACACGCGCACTTTCAAATCGTCGCATCCGAACACGATCCACTGCTTCCTGGCGATAAAACGCCCACAACGAATGGGCTGGTAGCCCGGCTCGAAGTGGTTGCGAATCTCCTTCTTCTCCGTGTCGAATATGATCGCCTTTCCCGAAAACAGACACAGCAACACCCATGGCTCCGTCGGGTGGTAGTCGATGCACTTCACGCGATCGCCCTTCTGTAGCAGTTCGAGCTACGCGACTAACGGGAAGGAAGCGAACCCTACCTCGATGTTCACGTTCTACGAAATGACTGCACGGAAAGAGAATACGTACCATGACGAAGGTGTTGTGAGCAGGAGCGCGAGTGGACAGAAATAGAATGGCACAATTGGTTTAGACAATGTCCGACGTCCTATTAGCCTGTGCGTACGGGATTAAAGCAACATGTCTAGCAAGTGGGGCCGTTCTGGTGGAAATGAGACGTAGTTGCCAACGCACCAACGGAAAGGGCGGTCGTATCGAACCGATTTCACCTATTTGGACTACTGGATAGTCTTCACTATAAGCTGACGAGCTCAGAAGGCAGATATGACACGAACACCCTAGCCGAGTACTGGATGGAGGAACGGAGGTAACGATCTAGAGTTGAACAAGTGTTGCTGTGGATACTGAGCAAAAAGAACGGTATTTGGGAAGGGGACGGCGTGATTCGTAGTTGCGTCTGTTTTTAGCTATCCAAATATCGATCTTTTGTACACGTCGTTTGAAGTACTGTACACAACGTACCGTTGTGACATACGAGGCGCTGTGGAGTCTGCTCTTCTCATCTTGAAGGAGCACAGCAATGAGAATTGTTTTCGTTACTTGTGTTACCGTGTGATTTCACTGTTTGCTGTGCAGCGTGGCTCTGATTTTGCTTCTTATCTGAACTCTACTCTGTCCATTCTTCTCTCTTTCTCGGCACAGCAAGATGTGGCTCATCATTTCCTCTCTGACGGGTAGACTCTATCCCAAGAAGCCCAACTGAAAGCCCTATCTGACTGTATCTCTCCCTCGAGCATTCCTTCCGTGACGGACTGCGTTCGCTCCATCATTCCTTCCGTTTTTCAGCTAGTTGTCCAGCTCCAGGAGATGGACATCGCTCCAAGCGTCGGTTCTCTCATTCCGCTCCTGCTCTTCAAATGTTATCTCTTCATCGCAAATGTTCCGATCCCGTCCTTCTCGATCCAGACCTGCTTCAACCTGATGCTGCATTACATGAAGGAGAGCAAGGGAAGTTGCATATTCTCTCTCCACTTCACGCATAGCTGTAAGAGAGGCCGTGATCCAGTACGTGGGATACATGATGGCGAATCTGGTCATTCGTTCCCAGACCGACGTGGTAGTGAAGGACCGCGAGTACCTGAACGACGCCGACAACGTGGAGGTGGTGGAGGTGCAGTCGCCCATCAGCGAGGAGGAGGAGACGACGGACTCGCTGGAAATCTTCGGGTACACCTTCAGCAGCATCGTGGAGAAGCTGATGGCGCTGATGGAGTCGAGTAGTGAAATCCTGGGGGCATCACCCATAGCGAGTTCGCAGGCGTTTCTGATGAGCTGCGCACAGGTGGTGGTGGTGTGCATCAGCGCCTGCAAGGAGTACGTCCGCGAGCGCGACGTGCGTCTGCTGCTCCAGCACTTCCTCACTCTGGTGGAGTGTAGTTGTGTGGTGCTCGCCTCAGTCGTAGACTCGCAGTCCGTCGCCTCCAGCGTGGCGTGCGTGTACATCATGCACCGAGGCATCTGCGCCCACATGCACCAGCGCGCGCTGGAGGTGGTGTACAAGGCTGTCTATCAGGTGCTGTCCTCTCGCCACTTCAGCCACCGCACCGTCGCCACGGTGCACCACGTCGCTCCTTCTCTCGTCCCTCACCTCCAGATGCTCTCGATGGTGATGCCGCTGCTCGGCGAGGCCGCGATGGCCGCCAACGAGAAGATCCTCGCCGTGCTGCTCCCCTCGCTGTTCGTGGAGGCGTACGAGGAGAAGGCGGCGGCTCTGCACTCCATTTGCACCATCACGTCGGTGTGTCCCTCGCTGCTGTCGCCCTCGCTCAACCGCCTGCTCCTGCTGCTGAACGAGTGTCTGAACCACATCAAGGCAGAGGTGCTGAATGGACGTGATGTGGAGGTGGGTGTGCATGGGTGGAGTGAGGGGTAGAGAGATCTGGTGACGGGCTACTGCAAGGCGATTCAGTACCTGATCATGATCTCGGTGGCGAGTACGTGTGTGATGCAGGCGTGAGGCGTAGAGAGCCAGGAGGTCGGCGCAGATGTGATCATCATCGTTCATCATCAGTGTATGGAACTTCTCTTCATCAGCGACTTCATCATGTCGCATATCCGAGTGGCGGGCAGCGAGGAAGCGTCACCCGTTCTTCATCCGGCGTCGCCGTCACTTCACGCAGTGTCGCCGTCACTTCATCCAGCATCACCGTCACTCCACCCAACATCACCGTCACTTCATTCAGCATCACCGTCACTCCATCCAACATCTCCATCACTCCACTCCACCTCGCCATCACTTCACCCAGCATCACCTCCTTCACCTCCTCACGAAGAAGACTCCATTCTCAACTACTTCTCTCTCTGCTGTTGCATCTGTCGCGCGGGCGGCATCCACATGGTCACTGGCATGATCTGCTGCGGTGAGCGAAGGAGAGCATCCTGAACACTAGGCAGCCTCGAGCCCGACACGAAGAAACTCGCCGTCGCCACCGTGCGCTCTGCGTTCCAGGACTTCATCAAGGAGACGCGAGTGCCGCAGAAGGTGGGCTTCACGCTGGTGCTGATTCCCGCTCTCCAGCTGTTGTATGCGTTCTCGTTGCGTGTGACTTAGCCTCCTCCTCCTCCGACTCCATCTCGCTTCGCTCTGTCAAGACACGCTCTTCACGGAGATCGTTCTGGTGTGTGTTTGTCTTTACGAATAGCTCACCGTGTTCCCTCAGCTCGTGAACGCCGTCGTCTCGCTCCAGCTCCAGCTCAAGCAGGACCCGTCGATCCACCTCTGGCGCTGCGTCGTGCTCTGTCTCCACATCGTGAACGCACTGCCCGCCTCCTTCGTCCACGACCACTACGCCTCGCTTCTCCCCCTCCTGCAGGTCGCACTCATCAAGTGCGGCAAGGCGACCATTCGCCTCTCTCTCTTCCTGTCCCCAGCACACGCCGTGCTGACGCCTCTCGTGAAGGGCGACTCCTTCGAGTTGAAGGCGGTGTTGGAGGAGGAGATGGGCAGCTGCGTGTTCGACGAGGAAGACTCCGTGTTCTTCGCGCTGGTGAGAAAGCTGGACTCTGCAGAGTCCTCGCGCTCCATCGACGCGTCTCCGTTCGCGTCGGCAGATTCCGCGTCCTCGGCCTCAACCGACGCGTTCACGCTCCCGCCCAGCTCGCTCTTCGCCAGAATGACCTTCGCTCTTTGCGAGGCATTCCCGCGGTTCCTCGCCGAAGCGGGGGAGCAGGAGCGGAAGGCGCTGATGGAGTACCTGCGCAGCCTTCTGTCGAACAGTAACCAACAAGTCACTGCCTCACCCACAGAGCGACTGAGCCGCGAGAACCTGAAGCCGAACCTTCTCTTCGTGCTGTGGAGCGCCATGAAGAAGGCGCACGACACGCACACCCACTTCCCGCTGCAGTGCTGGCAGATGACGCTCATCAACACGCTGCTGGAGGAGCTGCGCGAGAAGGACGAGCTGTACCGTCGCCTCGTGTGCGAGACGCTCGCTCTCGGCTGCGCCTGCTTCGACACGGACGTGGTGATCAAGACGGTGAACCGTCTGCAGGCGGTCGTTCGCGACAGAGACGCCGCGGAGAGCCTGGAGCGCGTGCCGAGCGCGCTGTTCTGCCTCATGCTGATCTACAACACGGCGAGCGAGAGCGTGCACGCCGCCATGAGGCCGAACGTCACGCGCATGATCGTGAACGACGCGGGCGTGTTGCTCGACCCGTGGCGCGTGTGGTACCTGCACTGCGTGCCCCTCATGCAGCGTCCGGAGGAGGTGAACGAGTCGACGCTGCACTGCGTGAGCATGATCGCCGCGCAGCAGTTCCTCGCCGACGGGGGCGGTGTGGGGCGAGGCGAGTGGAACCGCATCCAGGTGGACCTGCTGGACATCATCGAGTATGTCGTCACGCACGCCTGCACCCAGTTCCTGACACACGACGCGTCGCTGGTCGTCACGCTGCTGAACACCGTGTTCTTCGTCGCGTTCGCTGTGTGGGATCATGCGTAGTTGCACTCCAGGACCAAGAACGCGTCTCTGCTGGAGCGCTGTGTCCGCATCGAGTGCGAGTGGTTGTGTTCGCTGCACAAGACGCTGAAGGAGGAGGAGCTGAACCTGACGCCCGCGTTCGTGATGACGACGATCCACGAGGGAATGAGCAGCGAGGAGAGCGCGCTGCGACGTACAGTTGTCGCATGAGCATCAGGCGTAGTGTCGTGTGTGGAGTGCTTCCAGCGCGTGTTGGCGCACGCGCCCTCCTACCTGACGAGCGACTGGTGCATCCACTCCTTCGCGAGCCTCATCCAGGAGGTGCTGGAGGCGTACTCGCTCTTCGTCATGTGAGCGCGCAGGCGTGGTGTGAGGGGTAGCGAGGACAGCAAGAAGGGGCGTGACGCGTGCTCCGACGTGTTCTACAGCCTGATCAGCCTCCAGCTGGAGCTCTGCGGAGAAGGCCTGCGGTCGTGCTGGCTGACGCTCCAGGTGATCAGCTACATCATTCTGAGCGAGTCTCCCATTCTCGGGCTGAGTAGGCGTTGGATGGAGGGATGAACGGCAGACGACGTCTCGACCAACAGCTCGCTGACCAGCGGGGCGTCGCACGCCTCGAAGAGGGACAGAGCGCACGCGAAGCACATGAATCCAAAAGCGGAGGCGATTTGGAACGACATCGAGAAGAAGGAGTGGCGCTGGCAGTGCGTGCTCCTCGGCCTGCACGGCTGTCTTCGCGTCATCAAGCGTCTGCTCTCCGTGCCCCTCGAGGAGCTGCCCGAGCCGCTGCTGGTGCTGATGGAGCTGGTGCGGCTGTCGTGTCACATCACCACGCTGTCGTTCGACGACAAGATCGTGCGCTCCATCCAGGTGCGTGAACCACGGCGTTCTCACCCGTAGATCGTGGGGCTGGAGATGCTGCAGATGGTGTGCGCGTTCTTCGTCGCCTTCAAGGAGGAGGAGACGAGTCACTGCTACCTGGAGCAGTTCGAGGCGGTGATCTTCTCCGCGCTGAAGCAGGTGCTCGTGGACTCCGCCGACGCCGCAGCGGTGGACCTCGCGCTGCAGATCGCGTACCTGCTGTTGTCGCAGTCGGTGTTCACCAACCCCGCGACGGTGAAGAAGATCCTGGGCCTGCTGCAGAAGGAGCCGTCGGAGGGCGGGATCTCCACCAGCGCGGAGAAGCACATCCAGCAGAGCCGCATGCTGACGGTGTCGCGGTGGGCGCGTGTGCGTGGCGTGACGACTAGACTGTACGGCCTGTCCATCATGCCAGTGGCGAACTGTCTCTCGAGGGAGGTGAAGACGCTTATCCAGTCCATGATCGAGCAGCGCGCCGTCTTCTGGCGCATGCACTGGTTCGCCACCATCGAGTCGATTCTGGAGGACCCGCTGTCCGACTACGCGCCCTTCGGGCTGTACCTGCTGAACGCGTCCGCCATGCTGGAGGAGGAGGCGAAGGAGGCGGTGAAGAAGGAGGCGGGCGCCAGCGAGGAGGTGGAGAAGACGCGCTTCCTGCTGCAGCACACGCTCTTCCTCTTCAGCTGCGACTTCTACTACCTGGAGAAGCTGCGGAACCAGTCGGCGCCGTCGCTCGAGGACACGCTGTTCTGCATCATCTCGCTTCAGCGCACCATGCCTCAAATCCGCCTGATCTACAACCACGACGCCATCTGCGAGATCCTGCTCGCGGTGTTCCAGGTGATCTCGCACGTCCAGAACCAGTTCGTCAACAACAACCCCTCGCCCGAGAAGAGTCTGCTGGACTCCGTCATGCGCCTGTTCGAGGTGGTGCTCGACGTGGTCACGGACCTCTCCTTCAGCGAGCGCCTCCCGCTGGACCCCGACTTCTTCGCGGGAATGCACAGGAACTACGACGGGAGCTGTCGGTCGATCCTGGAGGACACGGTGGGCGAGAAGAACTTCGTGAGCGAGTTCCTGAAGACGTTCGACTACGAGGAGCGTAACGCGCTGCGCATGTACCAGAGCGTGGTGGTGGGCAGGCAAGGCGCCGCGGCGAGGAGCGACGTGAACGTCATGTGTCTGTCCTTCTTGAAGAAGTTCTTCCGCCCGTCGCAGGCGTCCACGCCGCGGTACGGGCACGCGACCTCGTTCTTCAGCACGGACGACGTGCTGAGCATCGACTCGTCCTTCTACTCCACACCACCCGTCTTCCGACGCGGCTCCTGCTCGCCCAGCTGCTTTCTGGAGAGTTCGGTTCATAACCCTTCAGAGCTGAGCGTTGTGAAGGAGAGCGACGTGGGCTCGACGCCGCATAACGACATTCTGTCCGACTCACATCCCGAGTCGCGTCTTGATTCGCGTCTTGATTCGCATCTCAACTCGCGTCTTGAATCGCGTCTTGAATCGCATCTCAACTCGCGTCTTGATTCGCGTCTTGATTCGCATCTCAACTCCCGTCTTGAATCGCACTTCGATTCACACCCCGACTCTCATCTCAACTCACACTTCGACTCGCACCCCGACTCACTGCCGCACTGTCGCCACGACTCCATCGCCAACCTGCTGGACGACTGGTACCGCCCCAGCCCGCCCACGCACTGGAGGAAGCAGGACTACGTGACGCTCATCCCGCCCAGCCAGAACTCCTGCTCCTCGCCCTACTTCGACGTGTCGGTCACGTGCAGCGAGGGCGCCTCGGAGGACTACTTCTTGCCGTCCTCCACCACGGTGGACACGGATACGTTCTCGGAGACGGACACCGCCTCCGCCTCGCTGCACCTCTCGCGCCTCTCCACCGCCATCTCCGTCTCGCCGCCGCCGCACCGCTACGACAAGGGACAGGCGCCCTGGTCGCGCAACCCCCTGTTGGAGGTCATACGCACCAACTGCTCGCCGCCCGGCTCGGAGGAGGAGGAGTCCGTCGAGACGCCGCAGGTGGTGTACTCGGATCCGGTGACACAGTACCCGCAGACGCCGGACCTGCTGCGCAACGCGGGCTTCCACCTGTTCGCGAAGCCGATTCTGTCGGACGTGGAGACGGACTCGCACTCGCAGGTGCTTCGTCGCATCCGGTCCTCGCTCGGCGCGTCGGGAGGCGCCACGCCGTCGAACTGGTACCACCGCAGCCTGTTCGCGGAGTCGGACCACTCGGGCGACGTGACGCAGTGGAAGGACCAGTTCTGCAGGCCGGTGAACTTCTGCGTGTTCTCCTTCCTGAACAGCGTGGTGCGTCACTACCCGCAGTCGTACCAAATCCGGTGCTTCCTGAGCGTGCTGAAGGTGTACTCGAACAGCTCGGACACGCTGTCGGTGATTCTGACCACCTACTTCTACTCCTGGATGGTGCCCGAGATCCTGGAGGGCAACCGCGCCAAGAAGCGCATGCTTCAGTTCATCCTCCAGTTGGTGAAGGACTACCCGGACTGGGGACATGGCGTGCCCGCCGATCTGGCCTCCTCTGTGGTGTGTCTCTTCCACCAGCTCCACGCGAAGAACCGTTCCGACGTGCTGCAGCAGATCACCACGCTGTGGTCGCTCCTGCTGCTGCTGCTGCCCTCGGACCCGGAGGTGGTTCTCACGCACATCACGTCCCTTCTGCACCACTTCGCGGCGGTCTCGCCATCGCTCGAGGACGCGTGTTACTACCCTCTGGTTCCGCTGGGCGCGTCGCTGTTCTCGCTGCTGGAGGAGCAGAAGGTCGAGCGGCTCTTCGCGCTGCTGGCGAGACGCATTCTCAGCAACCAGCGGCCGCGCATCGCGAAGGCGCCGATGGCGACGGTGCTGGTGGAGCAGCAGTACTTGCTGTGCCTGGTGAACAGCAGCGAGTTCGACGACTTCAACGCGGCGCAGATCATGCTGAACGAGGTGGGGTACGCGAAGCGTGTGATGGTGTTGATGCGAGGTCGGAGCGAGGCTGTGGTGTTGCACAACGGGAACACTGCGTTGCTGTTGATCGGGCGCGTGCTGTTGACGCTAGCGCAGAATGGCATGGGTCTGTTCAAGCGGAACTTCGGGAACTGCAACGCCTTTGACAAGAGAGTCATTCACTACTGTTGTCGGTTGTACGCGAACAAGAAGAAGCGAGATCGGTACAAGGAGCGGCGAGGAGCAGAGAAGGCCCCTATGGTCCTCAACTCTGCGCTGTTTGTATAATGATAGCTCGTGTTTGTTGTCACTAATCGCTATGCCGAAGAAGGATTCAAAGGATAGCAGCAAGCCTTCTTCCGGCAAGCAAGCGAAGCCCGATGCAAATGCGAAACCGAATGAACCCGTTCCCATTCGCGATTTCCGGTTGAGCTGTAGGAAAAGAAGGGAAAGGGCCACAGACAGAAAGGCGCCGGAACGGTGATCGTGTCGAAGGGCGAGGTTTGTCGTTGTGGATGCGTGTGAGTGGACAGGTGACCGTTGGCGGTGTCGTGATGAAGGAGTGGCAGCGCACTCCGTCCCAGTTGGTTCAGGAGTACTGTCAGAAGCAGAAGCGACCCAAGCCGCTGTTTCAGAACGATCGGGCTCCTCCCGGCAAAGTGTGGTATGTGCTGTGTTCCGTAATTCATGTGAAAGCATCCGAGTCGTTCTCCTGGACCCAAAGAACAAGGAGAAGGACTTGGTCTTTTCGAGCGCAGATGCGTTCCCCGACGCCGTTCTGGCGAGAAACTGCACGTGTCTTTTAGCGTTGCACCACCTGCAACCCACATTACCTCTGCATCAGAAGCTGCCCGAGCCGTACGCATCGATGTGGCTGAAGCTGACGGGAGGAGAAGTCAAAGCCAAGGCGAAGGAAGAGACTGCCCCTTCGTTCGTGTGCTCGATCTGCCAGAAGACGTTTGAGAAGGAGATGGGGTGAGCGGTTTCGCTGTGTCGTGATGAGCAGATTGAAAGTGCACATGAATCGAGAGCACAGTGGAAAGAAGATGGCGATCACGCCTCCAGACACGCCCACCACGCCCGTTGAAGAGACTACGGAGCCACCCAAGCCCGAGGAGAAGCGCGTGGCGACGGACCACCGCGACTGCGACGAGCTGAAGGAAATGGCGTTGGAGTCGAAGAGTCACTTCACCAGCAAGTACGAGCGCATGATGACAGAGGAGAAGCGCCGCGTGAACCGGCGGCAGGCGGAGAACCGGCGCGAGATGCAGCAGCAGCTGCACAAGCCCCCGCCCGTGTTCCTGAGCGACAAGAACCAGCAGTTCATCCTCTCGCTCCTCCAGTCCAAGCACTTCGCGCTTCGCCAGTCCGAGGCAAAGACGGGTCAGACAAATCAGACGGTTCAGACACCTCAGACATCGCAGACAACTCAAACATCGCAGACACATCAGAATCAGAAGCGCCAGACAAACCAGGACCTGCGGTCGCAGCTGCTTGAGTTGGGGTTCCCCGCGAGCTGTCTGGACGCGTGTCTGGCGTCCTGCACCACACTCAACGCGTGTATCGAGTGGTGCTGCCTCCACCTGAAGGACCAGGAGCTCCCGCCGCAGTTCCGCGCCGCGGGCAAGCAGCTGGAGGTGCGCTTCAGCGGGGCGGAGAAGCGCGCGGTGAGCGAGAGGGTGCTCGCGTTTGACGCGGAGATCAAGAAGGAGGCGCTGGAGGACGGTCTCGTGCGCTACGCCACGCGCGCCCTGCCCTCGTTCCGTGCGGCGTCCGGCACGTCGCTGAGCGAGGAGGTGACGGACGAGATCGCGGCGTTGGAGTCTATCTTCGGCGACGAGATGAAGGAGGAGACTCACGGCGCGCTGCGCCTCCTCTCTCTCCCCGCCACGTGGGACGAAACGCATGGCGTGCTGGTCGTGTGCTTGTCGCCGCGACTGGACTACCCGCAGCAGGCACCGCTGGTACTGATCGACGCTCCCGTGCTGACGGACGCCGTGAAGAAGGCGTTCACCCGCGTGGTGTTCGAACGGTTCAGCGGGAAGGGCGGCGGCGTGCTGTTCGAGGTGGTGAGCGACGTCGCGGAGCTGCTGCAACTCGCCACCAAGCGAGTGACGCAGACGCCCAAGCCCGCGCCCCCCGCGAAGAAGAAGCCCTCGAAGCCGCGGGAGTCGCCCCGCGTTGCACCGCGTGTGCTGGACCGCGCGCTGCTGGTGGGCAAGCCGTCGGCGCTGGTGACGTCGCAGCGACAGTCGCTGCCGATCACGGCGTACAAGGAGGAGGTGCTGAAGATGGTGGAGAGTCACCAGGTGAGCATCGTCTCGGGCGGCACCGGCTGTGGCAAATCGACGCAGGTGCCGCAGTTCCTGCTCGAGCGCTTCCGCGAGGGAGCGGAGAAGAACCTGAACATCGTGGTGTGCGAGCCGCGCCGCATCTCGTGTCTGGGCCTGTACAACCGCGTGATCGAGGAGCAGGGCTTCAGTCCGGACCGCAACTGCCCCGTGGGCTACCAGGTGCGTGGCGACGCGAAGTGAGGGGTGGTGTGTGGCGTGAGGCGTAGAGTGAACCCGAACACGGTGATCACGTACTGCACCACGGGAGTGCTGCTGCGCCAGCTGCAGAGCGAGGAGCCGCGGGGAATCACGCACATCATCGTGGATGAGATTCACGAGCGCTCCATTCTCAGCGACTTCCTGCTCCTGCTGCTGAAGCGCCTGCTGCCGCGCACGCCCTCGCTGCGCGTGATCCTGATGTCCGCCACGATGAATGAAACGCTCTTCTCCGACTACTTCGGGCACGCGCCGTCCCTCTCCGTGGAGGGTCGTCTGTTCCCCGTGGAGGAGCGTTACCTGGACGACGTGGTGTTCGACACGCACTACCGCCCATCGTCGCTGGTGCCGATGCGCGACACCAAGATCGAGCCGTCGCCGAGCATGGAGAGCATGCTGACGCAGTGGAGCGAGAAGTACTGCGACTACGAGCTGATTCCGCGCGTGATCCGTCTGATCTTCGCCACGCAGGTGCCCTGGGACGACGGCGTGGTCCTGGTGTTCCTCTCGGGCGCGGCGGAGATCAAGAACGTGCAGGGGCTGGTGGAGGACGCGTTCGCGGGCAGCGAGTACGATGTGGAGGTGGTGGCGTGTCACGGCGCGCTGAGCACGCAGGAGCAGAAGCGCGTGTTCGAGGTGACGAAGCGGCGTCGCGTGGGCGAGTGGAGGCGGCGTGAGGCGTAGGTGGTGCTGAGCACGAACATCGCGGAAACCTCCGTCACCATCCCGAACTGCAAGTTCGTGATCGACACGGGGAAGGAGAAGCGCGTGGTGTATAACCCCGACAGCAACATCTCGGAGATGCGCGAGGTGTGGATCTCGCGCGCCTCGGCGGAGCAGCGCAAGGGTCGTGCGGGTCGTGTGCGGAGCGGCATGGTGTACCGCCTGTTCACGCGCAGCAAGTTCGCCGCGATGGAGGACTACACGCCGCCCGAGATGCTGCGCTCGCCGCTGGACGCGCTCTGTCTCCAGACGCTCCGCATGCGTCTCGGCGCGCCCTCCAAGGTGCTGGCGGCGTGCGTGACGCCTCCCGAGGCGAGCAGTGTGGAGCGCGCGCTGCTGACGCTGACGGAGATCCAGGCGGTGCGCGAGGTGAAGGGCGCGCTGGAGCTGACGCCGCTGGGCAATCACCTGGCGGACCTACCCGTGGACTGTCGCATCGGCAAAATGCTGGTGTTCGGGTGCCTGCTGCGCTGCGTGGACGCCATCGCCACCATCGCCGCGTTCCTGTCGCAACGCAGCGTGTTCCGCGCGCCGCTGGAGAAGCGAGAGGAGATGATGACGCGGAAGAGGAGTTTTGCGTACCGCTGGAGCGACCACTTGACGCTGTTGCGGGTGTACCAGGGCTGGTGCGACGCCAAAAGAAGGCGGGATTTCTGCCGCGAGAACTTCATTAACTACGAGTCCATGCTGACCGTGCATTCGGTGGGCGTTTCATCGAGTGAGTGATGCTTAGTTACGCGCTCAGTTTATTGACGAGTTGAAGAACATCCGATTCTTGCCTCGTTCGTACGCGCCGAACGACCCCGTGTTCAACAAGAACGGTACGGAGGAGAACGTGCTGAAGGCGGCGATCACCGCGGGAATGTACGCGAACGTGATCAAGGTGGAGAAGACGCGCGTGCGATACCACCGCGTAAACGAGACGATGCGGTGTGACGCCTAGACGATCGAGGGAGGGTCGTTCGAGTCGACGCCGGAGGCGAAGGAGTATCGGTTGCTGATCCACCGCGAGGTGAAGGGCGCGGAGTCGCGGAACGGGAGCACGCGCGTGTTCATTCACCCGTCGTCGATCAACTTCTCGGAGCGGGAGTACCCGTCGCCGGTGATGATTTACGTGGGCGTGGGGGGCGTGGGTGAGGCATAGACGATGATCATGAACACGAGCAAGCTGTTCGTGCACGACGTGACGGTGGTGCCGGCGTACGCGCTGCTGCTGTTCGGCGGCGCCATTTCGATCCAGCACCTGGAGGGCACGATTCGCGTCGACGACTGGTTTGTGTTCACGACGCCGACGCGAGTGGGTGTGTTGGTGCAGACCCTTCGCGACTACATGGATCACTTGTTGGAGGAGAAGGTGGAGAACCCGGCGACGAGCATCGAGCAGGATCCGGTGATTGACGGCATTTGTTCGTTGTTGGTGAGCAATGGTTTGTAGTGGTTTGTGTTTGAGAGGAGTTGTAATGAGTTGTGTTTGAGAGGAGTTGTAATGAGTTGTGTTTGAGAAGAGTTGTAATGAGTTGTGTTTGAGAAGAGTTGTAATGAGTTGTGTGTTTGAGATGAAATGCGTTTTGAGATGACTTATGAAGGGTTATACATCTAAACAGAGTGTTTCTCGAAAACGAAATCAAACAAACACACCACACAGCACTCTTGATACAGCACTTGCACTTCTTCCAACGACCCTTCATCAGCGTGAAGATGTTCACGTAGCTACACGTCACTCCCTCGCCTCGCACTCACATCTTGAGAGCACAAATGTTGATATAGACGTCGGGAGCGTACTTGTCGCCCACCTCCTTCAGCTTCACCTCCGTTTGGATGTCGTACACCATGAAGATGCCGAACAGAGGGACCTACGCGCTCACACATCGTCACCGTCTCTACAATGATATAGACCCAAATGTTCACAGGAATGAGATTGAACAGGTTGCTGAAGACGAAGCAGATAGCCGCCACGCAAATCGACATGGCGTAGGGCATCCAGCCGTCCAGGGCGTTCTGCATCGCGATGGCGTAGACAGCCAGTGCGAACGTGTTTATGATGGTGATGACGAGACCGCCGATCATGATGCGATGATCCATGAAGTGGATGCAACTGGATCCCAACAACGATTCGAACACGGTCTATCCGTGACGCACATCGGCTTGAAGTACAAAGCAAGCTAACATGATGTAATCCAGAGGATGACCCTTGACACCTACTTCTCAGAACAGACCCCAGAATTCACATTTTAAAGTACAACTAATGGCATACGTACCAACCAAACTGACAATGAACACAGGCCAATAATACTGGGTGAACAGGTCCTGAACCACCTGGATGGTGCTACGGATGAGATGAGGCGCGAAGACTCACGCCAAAGCCCAGAGAATGATGGTGGTCGCAATCAACTGGATTGTCATCACGACCAAGATGCGACCTAATCGTCATGCGCGCACTGCTCTCGTACGAACACAGTAGCCGCGCATGTCCACCTTCTCCTGGTGTCTCTTCTCGGCGGCTTCCTTCTTCGCTTGCTTCTTTGCCAGTCTCTCCTGCTTGCGCGCCGCTCTTCTACTCCTTATGCGCGAAATGCAACACCAACTAGGAAATGAGCCACCCACAATGAACCTACCTTCTCCTTCATCGAAGCGAAGACAGACTCTACTCGTAATGCATTTCAGTGATAGTTACTCGACTTTCCGGCATTTGCATCCCCGTTCACGGGTCCATTCACGGGCACAGTGGATACCACTTCTTCCTTAGGCGCCATCGGAACGGCTACCATTGAGTGGATACAAAAACACGTACCGACTGTGCCGTTTGCGGGAGTGGGCTGGGCATCCGTCTTGGGCAGGGTTCTAGACAATCAGCCGATTTCCACGTGCGAGATACTACACATGATATCACTAAACTGTCCGTACCTTTGCCTTGTTGCGTTTGAACATGTTGGCTACGCATGATTACCCCAGCACAGACCTACAGAACGAGAAGCCCTGCTTTGGCTGAGCGTCCGCAGTCGGTGCCGTCGTGTTGTCCTGTCTATCTCGTGAGGAGGAAACCGCCCTACGTACTAGCGATGAGACGGGACAAGGAAGCACTTACCGCCATTCTCTGTGAACGAGGAGGTTAGAATAATTGTACTGGTGCAGAGGAACAGTATTACGATTTGAAATTTGGGGGATGCGTGGGATGATGATTCTCCGCACGATCCTGAGTTGTTGCAATCTACCAACAACAGAACGAAAAACACGAAATGCAACAAACAATTCTATGATACAAGGTTGCTTTACTGAATGGGACACTCTCTATACTCCATGTTCGGGTCGGAATCATCCTCCTCATATACCTCCTTCTACACATGACCCACCCACTGCACTTCTCACCTTCGGGGTATACCCGGGAACACTGTTGCCAAAATCGTCCTCGGTCGCGGGGCGAAGATCCTCCACATTGGTTTCCGGCAGCACCATGGGCAGCGGAACGTTGAACACAGCGCGAAGCGTTTCCAGCTGCTCGTTCGTCAGACTCCGGGGATACTCCACATCGAACACGATGAACAGCGACCCGTGCTTCATGATGTCGCCCTCCAGTGGCATGCCTTCTCCGCGCAATACCTTCACCGCATTTGGCTACACATGAACACTTCCAATCACCATCACCCTCACTTCACACGGACCGCAGCGCACGAACACCGTCCGACCGTCCAGGTGCTGGAACGACTTGACGAATCCGCACAGCATCTCCCCAACCGTAACGGTCATGTGCATGCGCAGATCAGGTCCTCGCCGCTCAAAAACGTTGTGGCTCCGTTCTTCGATGACCAACAGCACGTCCCCAGCAATCAAACCCGGAGACTCGTCGGCAGCCTCATGAATGCGAATCACGCTTCCCGTCCCCATACCGGGCTCCAGGAAGATGCTCGCGGCCTTGTTCTCCTGAACGACACGCTCGCCGTTGCACACACGACACACCAGCGAGCGATTGTACTTCACGCCTTGTCCGTCGCAGTACTGGCAGCTGACCTCCACCTGACGGCGATAGAAGAAGTCGCTGACCTCCATGTACGTCACGCCCTTTCCATGGCAGTACTGACAGGGACGCATGTACCCGGGCTTTCCTCCATTTCCCTGGCACTCCTTGCACACGACCTTGTGTGTGATCTTCATGTTGATGCTCTTTCCCTTGTACAAGTCCTCCAGCGAGCACACGATGCGCTTGCGCACGTCCTTGGTCTTGTGGACCGGCTTTCGCTTGCTTATGATGGAGTCCTCCTGCACCTCGCCCTTCAAGTACCGTTCGCCGTACTGGTCGTACATGTCTCGTTTCTCCCTATTGGAAAGCACGTCGTAGGCAGTGGAAAGGGTTTGGAACTATGATGGTAGGGATGAGACGTGAGGTACCTCGACGGGATTGCCGCCCTTGTCGGGATGCATTTGTTTTGCCTTTAGGAGATACGCCTTCCGAATCTGCGCATCCGTCGCGTCCTTCGGGACTCCCAGGACCTCATACAGTCGTGAGTTGTCAACCGGTTCTTGTCTTTGGTAGTAGTTTCTCCCCTGGTAACCAAAGCCGTCGTCGCCGGGGTCGAAGAAACTGTGAAAGAACATGAAGAATCGCGAAAAGAACAAAAGTGCAGGGAATCCGTTTGATTTTTGACCTTCTAGAAGGTTTCCATTTTGTGTGTGTAATCCGATGGTTGTGGGCGATCCGGCTGTCTGGAATCACTCCTAGTACGATTATTCTGCGTGGAAGGGACGCAACGTCATTTCTGTGAAGGACTTCACCAAGGAGAATGTGGAGGAGGTTCTCGCTGTCGCCACTCGTATGAAGGAGCTGGTCGCGAAGAAGGGCGGATGCGATGTTTTGAATGTATTCTTCCGATGGGGGAGTCACGCTCTAGCATCGCGTGATGGCGAACGTCTTCTTGGAGCCTTCTACGCGCACTGCCTCCTCGTTCAACGCCGCGTTCTGCAGACTTGGCGGAAAGGTGATCACGATCCAGGAGGGAACCTCTTCCACGAAGAAGGGAGAGACGCTCCAGGACACGATGCGTTGCGTGGAGTGCTACTCGGACGTGCTTGTGCTCCGTCATCCTGAAACGGGTGCTGCCAAGGTGGCCGCGCAAGTCGTGAAGAAGCCCCGTAACGCTCTCAGCGTGGCGTCACGTGTAGTGATTAATGCGGGCGATGGCGCCGGCGAGCATCCGACGCAGGCTCTTCTGGACATGTTCGTATTACTGGTTTGGAATTCACGCGCAGGTTCACCATCTACAACGAGCTGGGCCATTTGGACAACATCACGGTGACCATGGTGGGCGATCTGAAGTACGGACGCACGGTGCACTCGCTCTCGCACTTCCTCGCCTTCTACAACGTGAAGCTGAACTACGTGGCTCCATCGAGTCTGCAGATGCCCGAGAGCTGCATCGCGGACCTCGCCGCTCGCGGCGTGAGTCAGCACAAGAGCGAGGAGCTGACGGACGCCATCCTGGCGGAGACGGACATTCTGTACGTGACGCGTATCCAGCAGGAGCGTTTCGCTTCGCAGGAGGAGTACTTGAAGTACAAGGGCGTGTACGTGATCGACAAGGCCACCATCCTGAAGGGAAAGCCCACCATGGTAGGAGCGAAGACGTGTCTTCATCGTAGAGAGTGATGCACCCGCTGCCTCGCGTGGGAGAGATTCTGGAGGAGGTGGACGATATGCCCCAGGCCGCCTTCTTCCGCGAAATGGAGAACGGCATGTACACTCGCATGGCGATTATTTCTCTCGTGACGGGAACTGCGAACGCGGTGTTCGAGATTCCGCTGTAGTCTTTTCTCATACCTTGAACGAGGTGCGCTGTTTGTTCCACAATCGTCTTGCCGGGAGCCATGTATTATCCGATACGGCGCATGCGTCGAAAGCAGAACAGGGTGTACGCGAAACTGCGTCTTCGAGAGCGGTATCTCAAGTTTGCCCGAAAGGAGGCGAAGGGCATTCTCCGCAAGGATCATAAACCGACACGCCACGTCCAGTTCACTGGCAAGCTGAAGGTGTGCTCCTTCGATAAGGAGGCATGGAAGGGTGTGTGAGTTGATCTCTAGACCCCGCCCATTGTGTCCATTATTCGCCAGCCGAGCAAAATCGACGATGTGGGTGCAAATAGAAGTCCTCATGGGTAGTTGAGTCACCAGGCGCTCATTGCTGAAGCAGAACGCCTCGGCATTCTCCACTCGGGCGTGCGCACCGAGGAGGTAAAGCGGAGGATTGTTGCGAAATGGATCGATGCCTGTCGTCAGGCGCTGAGCGACTACAACATTGAGAGTGCGCAGATTCCCAACAACGAGTTGGAGGACTATTATCGTTTGTTTCTGGCGCTGAAGTGAGTGAGGTGCGTTGCAGTTATGCGTAGGCGTTCCGCGAATTTGCGGCTGGCAGGCGAGACGTTTGTCCCGCAGCAGGAATCGCTGGAGACCCTCACGTCCTTCATGCGCGAGCACTCCCTCTCTCTGGCGGAGAACGCTTCTCGGTGGGTGGTACGCTGCTGTCCTAAGGAGTAGAAACGCGTGCATCCAGTCCGTTGAGAACTACCTCATCGACCACATGATTCGTACTCCTCCGTCCTTCTCTTCACCCTAGCTATCGACAGTCCTCTTGGCAGCCTGTCACGTCGCCGCTTGTCCGCCACGGACTTGTTCAATGTGAAATACTCCCTCTGCTCCTCCGCATTGCTTCGTGACTACATCGTCTCTCACGGGCTCAAGGCGCCGAAGTGGTGCTATCTGCTCTCATTCAAGCGTAGGTCGAGTCTGCAGCGAAAGAAGACGGTGATCAGCATCTTGGACCACACGCTGAAGGAGGAGTTTTCGGTTCTCCAAACTGCGTTGAATTACAGCTAGAACTGCCTTCTTGCGATTCTGCAGATCTGTCTGCAATACCGCGGGGTGGATTGCGACTCTACGTCGCTCTCCGTTTTACTGAAGGCGCTCTTCGACGAAATGAAGAGGACGGGAGAGCCCATTCTGGAAGAGACCGAGTAATGTCATTTATCCCCCTGTTTTGCAAAGTACCCTTTCAACTGGTTTCTTGTGCTGAGGAGCTCTCCTCTGTGCTAGTGAGAAATCCGATGTTCATAATAATCATTAAAACACGCACAATTCCCAACAAACACACCCCCATTAAATCATGTCCAAGGTGACAATGCCCAGCAGGTCGAATCCCTTCCTCATCACCTTCTCCGCAGCAGCGATGAGCAGC
>ERZ1106948.180-NODE-180-length-31437-cov-33.745778_pt1 | contig 31437 bp, 44 predicted proteins | sample MGYA00403673_ERZ1106948 | MGnify/ENA primary metagenome ERZ1106948 (study PRJEB35170, sample SAMEA104062409) | human gut metagenome | biome: human gut; feature: human-associated habitat; material: faeces | place: Denmark | collected 2012-05-07 ...
GGGGCTCGTCCGTGAAGCATCAGCCGCAGCGTGTGGGTCTGGACCACGTGCTGGCGGATGAGGACGTGGTGCAGATCGTGAAGAGAGAGTAGCGTGTATTCTGGGTGTTTTCTTTGTTGTCATGAATCGAATCATTTTCGGGGTTCTGGAATTCTTCCTTTTTTCGATCCTCCTTTTCACTTTCTTTCTCAGAAATGAGATTCCTATTCTCACTCTTGCTTTTAGCCCTATCATTTGCACATATTATCGGAATCGACTTTGGCTCGCAATTCATCAAGGTCGCCTACCAGCCCTTCAACCGCCCTCCCACCATCGTGCTCGACCCCAGCGGAAAGCGGAAAGTGGAGAACTCGGTCTTCTTTGGAGAAGACATGCGCCTCTTCGGTAACAATGCCGAGGGCTCCACCATTCTGAAGCCTGAGCATGTGTATACTGGAATGAACGAGATGCTGGGTCAAGGCGCCGAGTCGAACAAGCCGGCTTCGTTTCAGCAGCGCGGCTTTCCCTACGAATTCGTCTTGACCGAGCGCAACACCTGGGCTCTGCGTCTTCTTCCCGGAAGTGGCTTCACCGATGTGGTCGACGTTACCGTGGAGGAACTGAACGGAATGATACTGGACTACATCGTGTCGATCGTGGCGAACGAGTACGGCGAGACCGGAAGAGATGTGGTGATTTCCGTGCCTCTGACCTTCACCCAGCATCAGCGTCAAGCCCTGCTCGACGCCGCCAAGCTGGTCAACATCAACGTGCTGTCTATGATCGACCAGACCACGGCGAGCGCGGTAACGTACGCGATGACGAGAGCGCCCGACGGGTTCAAGCGTCTCCTCCTCATGGACATCGGCGGGCACTACACCGAGATCAACGCTGTGGATATCGAGACGAAGAAGGAAGACGGCATTCTGAAACGCTCCGTGGTCGTGCTTGGAAAGGAATCCGTGGAAGTGGGCGGCGACGACTTCACCGCAGTGATCACCTCCATCATCGCGGACCACTTCGAGCGGCAGTACCGCGAGGACCCGCGCCGAGACCCGAAGACGATGGCGCGTCTGCGCCAGAGCAGTCGCAAGTACAAGGAGATCCTAAGTGCGAATCGCGAGGTGATGATCAACGAACCGAGTCTCTTCCACGGTCACGACATCACGTTCACGCTGACGAGAGAGGAGTACGAGGAGGAGTGCATGTCGCTGATCAGCGCGCTACTGCGTCCCATCGAAGTCATGCTGGAGAAGATGAATCGCTCTCTCGTCCCCGCCACTGTCTCCTCTCACCAATAGAGCGAATTCTCGGAGCTCCAGATCGTCGGCGGGTCGTCGCGCATCCCCGGCATCAAGACGGCTCTTCAGCAGCTTCTCGGCTCCTTCCCCGTGCTCACGAACCTCAACGGCGACGAGAGCGCGGCGCTGGGCTGCATCTACTACGGCGCTGGAAGCAAGTTCGCGCGGAACAAGCTGGAGCAGGTGTGGGATATCCCAACATATCCCATCTACGCCACAGTGTACCGTTCGGAGCCGTTGCCGCTGCGATTCGACGAGGAGGAGACAGGTGACGCTTTCTTCTTCTCTTCATCATAGATTACATCGCGTTGAACGGAGGGCGGATTCCCAGCTTCCCGCTGTTCGTGGGCAAGTACGAGTACGAGAAGGAGCGGTCGTTCTCCTTCCCCGTGCGGTCGGACTTCCGCGTGATGATCCAGTACAGGCGCGACGCGTACGACCAGCAGGCGGTAAACGTGATGTGCGTGGAGGAGGGCGAGATAACGCGTAGTCCCGTGATCGCGGAGTACGTGGTGAACGACGTGGAGAGCACGATCGCGCGCATCGAGAACCGCATCGAGTCGAATGTGACGCTGGTGTTCGTGCTGGACGCGAACGGGATGATTCAGCTGAAGAAGGCGGAGCTGACCTCCAAGTACATTTCGCAGGAGGGTGAGAGCGAGTGTGTGGAGTGAGGTGCAGACCGTATTGCCTACCAGAGACGATACTACAGTCCGTTCTACAGATATGGGATGGGCGACCCGATGGCGGCGTTGCGGGGACGGGTGTGATTGAAGGAGGAGAGTGAGGAGTAGACGCGAACGGACCCGCTGCGCGTGACGGCGGTGGTGGACCACCTGAGCATCCTGCCGCTGAGCAACAACGACGTGAAGGAGAGTCGGAGGAAGTGAGAGAGTAGAGACGATGTGAGGCGTAGACTGAAGGAGATGAAGTACCGTGACGAGAAGACGAAGAACGACCAGAAGGCGCTGAACGAGATGGAGAGCGTGATGTACGACGCGGAGGTGTCGATGGACGAGGAGGACTTCATGAGACACACGTCGGAGGACGAGCGGAAGTGGTTCAGCGGGCAGCTCGACAGCGTGCATCGGTACATCGAGAGGTGCCACGCGAAGGAGATTCTGTTCGACAGGAACACCATGCAGGCGACGATGAACGAGATTCAGTCTTTTATGAACAAGGTGGACAAGCGGATTATGGATGACACGGAGAGTGATTTGTAACTTGATGTGTTTGTGAGAGACGTAGTTCATTGCGAACGACAATAGAGTTTTAGCGATGATGGCTATGAACACAATTGTGAACTGAAAACAACTCAAAACAAACACACCACACCTTCACGGAAAACACATAGCCACACGTACACTGGAGCGACACGGTCCCACTGGGACGGTACAGCTGGATGCCGCACTTGGGACACGTACACACCTCCATCTTCGCCTCCTTCCGATCGTCCTTCCTCTCTCTCTGCTGGAGATACTCGAGTCCCTTCACGCGCAGCGGGTGGTTGGGGATGTCCATCACGCAGTAGTAGTGCACGCGCATCCTACGCGTTACAGAGATACGTCAAATTGACCAGTCCTTGGAGAGATGGAAGAATTCGGCAATGTTCTTCATCGGACCGGCGTTGAACGGATTGAAGAATTTGAAGTTGTCGTCTCTATTCCATGAATGGGGAGGAGAATGCGCACTTCAGATAGCCCAGCTTGTACGCATTCACGGACTCGTAGTGCGTGAGGTTGTCGATCACGTTCGGAACCATTTCTCTTATTTCTATGATACAGTAGAGTCCCTTCGTGCACTAGCGTTGACAATGCCACACACCCTTACCACCACGAGAATACGAACGAAACCATACAACTTGCCAAGCAACGAGGCAGCCCCCACTTCCTCGAAGAGGAAGGAGTAGACGACCACGAAGGAAGTGACGAAGGCCGCAATCAGGAAGAGCACGTAGTAGTGCTGATTGCCGTAGCCGATGCAGTTGTTGATGACCACGTCGTGGTGATCGAAGCGAACAATACACCGATCGCACTCCGAACAGTGGCAGCTGCGAAGCGGCCTCTTGATTCCGCACTGCTTGCAAACGGACCCTCGTTGGGCATTCGCACTGTTGCTTTTGTTCAAAAGGGACGCTTTCTCCACATCCTCTTCGCCCTCCATATCGGCGCAGTAGCCCGGAGACTTCAAACTCGCTAGCAGCAGAAAAGCCGTTTCGATGAGTCCCAAGACGAACACTTGGGAGTAAAACCCAACGGATCCGCTTTTGACGCCCGCCGTGAAGCATTCTACACGAATGAGCACTGCCCGCAACCCAACACCGAAGAGAAGGAACAGAGGAGCCGTCCATATGAAACCAGAAAACAAGTACTTGATCAGCTTGGAGCGGTATTTCAGCTTCGCCTTCATCGCCATATAGTACTTGGAGATCGCCTACTCCCTGAACACGCAATCGAACACAAGTACATAGAAGAAGAACCTCTCTATTGTATGCATGATGCACGAAATCGGATAGGGAACCGATTGAATGAGGTCGGTTCTTCCGTTCCATTAGCGATGCGTGGGTTTGCTTTCTTTCACATTGCTAAACCCAAAACAGAAGCGTTATCCCAAATCAATCTCCACCCCCAGACCCATAATGAATAATCCTCGATCCATTGGAGGAGGGAGTTTTCTTCGCTCCAGACGCTGTTAGTCCTTGTCGAGGTTGTGAAACGTTGTACCAATGACCGTTTGGTGAGATACAACAAGCTGGCAACTGAAACATACGATACACATACGTGAGCCTGACGTCCTTTCGTTCGGGTTTCCAATTTTTGGTTAATCACACCCCCTTGAACAGAAACGCGTTCCCAGCCGACGCGAAGAAACCCGCCAAAATCAATCTCGAGCGGCATCTTTTTCTTTGTCTACTGAATTCGATGGCGAGGACACGGAAGACAAAGAGAGCTTCAACGAAGAGAGAGCCCGCGAAAGCCGATTCGTAGTGTTTGGCAGGAGCGTATTCCCTGTAGGAAGCTGGACGACGCGGACAAACGCGACGCGGTATATTCAACTCTGGCACTATGATTTGAATAGACGACGGTGGAGACGAACGAGGAGGAGAAGACGGAGATCACGGATAAACTGGATGAACCGGAACCGATGGAGATCGAGGAAGATAGTTTGGTGGTAGGCGCGCTGTTCGGCGTGATTCTGTGTAGGGCAAGTCAACGAACGCGGAGGAAATCACCGCGGATCCAAACGAGGAGGAGGAATCCATAGCCGGATCCGAAGAGAAGCAGAAGAAGAGAGCGAAGAAGGTCGTGACGTACCCGGACGAGCTTCTATCGAACGAGTGCTATTCCCTGTTTCTTTCTCTCTATCGTGATCGCGGTAGCGTGGATGGACTGATCGCGGATGCCGTGAAGGACTTGAAGGTGGAGCATTGCGGGGAGCGTGATGCTGTAGAAGGTGAAGAACAAGACCGGTCTCCAGCTCATTGCGTTGATTCTCTATCTCAGCGATTTGAAGCTCAACCCCGAGATCAAGGCCACGAAGCCGATCACGGCGCTCGCGCTGAACGATATGATCCTCGATTCGCAGGATGTGCCATTCTTCCCTCCTCCTCACGGCTAGAACCACCTGCTTCCCTTTAAAGTATTTTCAAAACGATCCGCGACGACGCTTTTGTACTCCACGCAGTTCCGACGCAATGCGTCCTTCTGGGCAGGCTTGGGACGGAACTTCTTCGATCTGCGCGAGGAAACGTCCCAGCGTCTGCTCGAGCTCCTCCTGGAGCTGACCACCTACAAGTGCGACTGACATGTCATCGTGATGCGTAGTCACCGCAACCTCCGCTTCGTTGCCACCGCCTGCGTCCTCTACCTGGCGCAGGGCGTGATGGAGGTGGAGAAGGAGACGCAGGAGGCGCTGACCAAATCGAAGCGGAAGAGTTCTTCTTACGAAACCCTGATCAAGGAGTCCCATGATTTGCTAGAACAACTGTACATCCAGGTGGTGTCTCACCGCGTCCGCGACGTCGCTCCCCAGACGCGTCTCCTGACCGTGGTGATGATCAGCGAATTGACCCACTGCTACCCCAAGTACCAAACCGACGACTACCTCAAATATGTGGGCACCGCACTGGGGGACAGCGAGAGCACGATACGCCTCGAGGCGGTGCGGCAACTGGTGCAGCTGTATTGTTTTGCGCGGACCGTGAGGATTAGGCTGAGAGAGGACGATGCGAATGATGTCGTGCGTGACGTGCTCCGTCGGTACAAGGCTCGGATTCTCTTCATGTCGCGCGACTCCGCGCCCGTGGTGATCATGGCGGTTGTGACGCTGATCGACGAAATGAAGGGTTTGTGCTTTCCCGTTTTGTGACTTCCAGAAAAGGGGCTGATTTCGGGAGACGAGGACAGTCTGATCTACGAGCTGGCCATCGACGCGGATCGGAACATCGGCAATCGCGCATTCCATTACCTGCTCAAGTACCGCCTGCTGCCAGCGAAGTCGAAGAAGAAGTCCAGCATTCCAGAGAACACGCAGATTCTGATCCGCGTGCTGGAGTTCCTGGAGGAGTTCGCACAAGACGCGCACGAAGTCAATCACGTGTTCTTCTTCGTGCGGAATTGTGCGGGAACTGGTGCGGAACTGCTCAATGAGGAGAACGAGAAGGTGCTGAACGTGGAGGAGATGATCACGCTGCTCTCGAAGCAGCGACAAGAACTGGGACTGACCGTGCGACAACTGTCCCTATTGGCCGTGCTGTTCAAGGCGACCGTGCAGTTGTTGCATGATAATCAAGACCAAGGCAACTTCTATCAGAGGGTCAACGACGTTGTGGTCCCCCATATTTCGGAACTCATCACGACCTACCGCACCGACGTCGCCGTATACCAGCCACTGGTGGAAATCGTGGGGTATCTTCGCTTTCCGGATTACGCGTCGATTTCGTCGATGGCACAAATGCTGCTCTCGCTGTTCGAGAGCGAAAACAGCGAGGATTTCGGGAACACGATCGTGAAGGTATTCACGACGATCCACGTGACGGAGTTGGAGGGAGATCGGCAACTGCTGGCGAAACTCCTGCACGAGGAGTGCGCGAAGCTGGCGGGTCGGTGGAGCGAGCACTACAAGGAGATCTCACTGGACCTGACGAGTCTGAAGGAGAACGAGATGAGCGGCGAGTTGGTGGAGAAGTGTGCGGTGGTGTGTTCGGAGCTGGGGCAGTTGTGCACGATCCTGTGCTACCAGAACGAGGAGGAGCTGATGAACGAGCACCACATCCCAGAAACGCTTCGTGTGCTGTTGCTGGACGTGCCGAACACGCGGACAGGTGAGTGGTGCGCTGGTGTGTCGAGTGTAGACATCACCTCTGTGGAGCTGCGTTACAGCTGTCACCGCTTCGAGCAACTCCTCCTCCTCCACCACACGCTGGCGGCGCACAACGCCGAATCGAGCACGCCCCAGTTCCGTGCGGACGAGGTGGTGGGAGAAGGTGGGTTGCGTCAGTTGTAGGCGATCGACGTGGAAACCTGGCTGGCGGCGGTGCAGGAGGATCTTCGCATCCTCGTCGCGACGTCGGCAGAGGCGGTGGAGGCGAACAAGCGTCTGCGCGGCGTGCTGCTGAACTACCTGAAGATGACGAGTGATTTGTTGATACCGGCCGACGGGAAGGTGATCACTGAACAGCTGACGCAGCTGCTCGGCGATGTCTCGTTATTGCTACTACAAGGCTGTCACGACACGGACGTCGTCGAGGAGGGCGAGGACGCGGAGGAGAAGCGCGCGTGGCAGCACGTTCAGGTGAAGACGGTGCTGCGTCCACTGAACCTGTGTTGTGTGGCGCACCCGATGTCGCTGATGCCGTCGTGTTTGCTGTTCTACGTCACGGACTATGGCGACGTGGGCACGGCGATGTGCAAGGAGTTGCTGAGAGAGGCGCGCGAGTTCGATGTGAAGGGGTACTGTCATGTGATTCAAGATGCACTGCAGTACGCCTTCACCATGTACAAGAAGGGGAAGCGAATCGTGCGCGATGAGAACAAGAACACGGGGTGTCTGTACGAGCACTATTTGGGCGTGTCGCGGCGATTGGCAATGATGATGGGCATCCAGCTGAACTACGAGGTGTTGGTCGCTCTGTTCGAGATGATGCGAGTGGGAGATGCGATTGCGAGTGAGGCGTAGGAGTGCATTCAATTCGTGTCCAGCGCGAAGAACACGCAGCTGATCGAGTTCTACGAAGCGCTCCTTCCCTTCGTGCCCAAACTTACCAAGGAAGCGCGCGACTACTTGGTTGAGGATTTGGACAAGGTGTGAGTGAGGATGCGAGGTGACGGATAGACGATCGAGGGCTACGATGACGATGTGAGAGAGGAGTTGACGGCGGCAGTGAAGGAGAAGGAGAACAAATCTGCGCACAGTTATGTCCGGGTGTTCTGCGCCTTCAGAACGGCTCTGACGAAGGAGAAGGTGGTGAAGGAGAAGAAGGAAACGACGGCGAAGGAAAAGCCCGCGTTGAAGGCGATCGCGACGCGAGGACGGAAGAGAGCGAAACCCACGGGTAGGAAATGAGTGTATTCTATTCCCCTGTTTGTTGTGTAAACTCGCGATATCATCTATCCCCCTCCCTTCCTGGTGCTTCCATTCTCCTTTCCACCCTTTGAAACGTTAGATTATCGATTTTTAAGGAGAATGAAGAACCCTCTATTCTGGATGAAACGCCCTTCTCGGGAAGGAGGACTCAATTGTTATCCAACCGATCGTCTTTGGGGTCCAGAAACGAATATGAACCGTTCTTTTTTTGTGAATGTCAAGACGAGGAAGGGAAAGGTGATGCGCGTGGTTCGAGTGGGTTCTTTTCTGTTTCGGTTTCATTCGTTCGTAGGAGGTGTATATGAGAGACTACATGAGTTGCAACTCGGAAGCGTGCGACATGTGCGTTACTGAAGGAAGCAGCACGAACACCCTCTCCGCGGATCCGTACAACCACCAGTATCTGATTATGGATGCCGAGGTGCTCGTTAACCAGAGCGATCTGCTTCAACAGGAGATTCCTCCACTCTGCAACGTGATTATTCTGCAGTCCGTTTTGACGGAGGTGCGGAAGCGCAGTCTGCCGGTTTTTAACCAGCTCGGCAATCTCCTTCGCAACACTACGAAGCGCTTCGTCTTTTTCGCGAACCAAAACTTCGAGCATACATACGGTGCGATAACGATGAATGCAGTGATGTGTAGTGGACCGTAGGATGGATGAAAGCGAGGATGACTACAACACGCGTCTCACCATTGCAGCGGTGCAGTACCTTACCGAGCACTTTAGCGTGGGTTGCGTTTTGTCTTTCGTAAAGGATAGGGAGCGAATATCCACACGGTGCTCCTCACCAACAACACGGTGCTGCAGGAGAAGTACTTGGAGGGAGCCAAGATGGAGTGTGTGACCATCAAGAAGGTATTCGTCGTTGTCGCGAATCACCCCTAGTTCGTGGAGGACTTGAAGGACAAGTACCCCGAGCTGGAGGACCACTTGAACCTCATTTCCATCGAGAACGCGGAGAGTGCGAGCAACGCCATGGAAGGAGAGGATGATGCCCTCACGAAGGAGATTGTTCGCCTAATCGCACCTTCTCACGATTGTAGTACGACTCGAAGCGCCACATGTACAATCTGACCAAGGAGCGCGGCGATGGCGTGATCTACTACAACTACCTCGACGACGCGACGGTGAAGGAGGGACTCGACGCGGGAAGACTGTTCAAGGGCGTGTTCCACGCGAACCAGGACAACATCCGAGAAGGTCGCGTGAATCTTCATGTTCGCTCTCCTTCGCCAATTCACCCCTAGATGAACAACGAGGAGAAGGCTGTCCTCATCCAAGGCAAAATCGACATCAACCGCGCGGTCGACGGTGATCAGGTGGTAATCGAGGTGTACCCCAAGAAGGACTGGAAAGCGGAGTCCGAGCTCCTCGTCCTCAACGACAACGAGGAAGACGAGACCGCCACCGAAACCGCCGCCTCTCCGGCCGAGAAGCAGATCTCGGGTCGTGTGGTGGCGATCGTGAAACGCAACTGGAAACCATATTGCGGGTCCATCGAGCCCTCCACCAGCGCCTTCGGGAGCAGCTACTGCCTGTTCGACCCGGTGAACCGCCGCGTGCCGCGCATCCGCATCAAGACGAGCCAGTACGAGAAGCTGCTGAACAAGCGCATCGTGGTGGTGATCAACGACTGGCCCGTCACCAGCAACTATCCCATCGGACACTACACCAAGTGGCTCCTCGATGAAACGCCTCACGGGTAGGACGCTGGGTGAGATCGGCGACCGCGAGGTGGAGACGCAGGTGCTGCTGCTGGAGCACGAGATCCCGCCCAACGTGTTCTCGAAGGAGGTGCTGGACTGTCTGCCGCCCAGTGACTGGCGGATCACCGAAGAGAACGCGCGTGGTCGTGAAGTCGTTGTGGCCCCCAATCTTGACAGATAGGATCTTCGCGGGAAAGTGTGCATTGTGTCGATCGACCCGCCGGGCTGCAAGGACATCGACGACGCGCTGCACGCGCGCGACCTGCCCAACGGGAACATCGAGGTGGGCATCCACATTGCCGACGTGACGTACTACATGAAACACAACTCTGCGCTGGATGTGGAGGTGCGCCAGAAATAGGGGGTTTATTGTCTAGGCGCGCAACCGCTCGACCTCCACGTATCTGGTGGACCGTCGTCTGGACATGTTGCCGAAGCTGCTGACGGAGAACCTGTGTTCGCTGGTGGGCGGCGAGGACCGCTTCGCGTTCAGCGTGATCGCGGAGATGACGAAGGACGCGGACGTGGTGAAGCAGCGATTCGTGAAGACGATCATCCGGTCGAAACAGGCGATGACGTGCGTGATGGGAGGCGATGTGACGGATAGCTACGCGCAGGCGCAGGAGTACCTGGACCGCGGCGACGACCAGTCGGAGATCGGTCACGGCATCCACCTGCTGTTCAACCTGTCGAAGAAGCTGAAGGCGCGACGCATCCAGGCGGGCGCGCTGACGCTGAGCTCGCCGGAGGTGCGCTTCCAGCTGGACGACGAGAAGAACGACCCGCTGTCGATGGATAGCTACAAGCTGAAGGACACGAACAGTCTAGTGGAGGAGTTCATGCTGCTGGGCAACTGCCTGGTCGCAAAGCGCATCACGGAGGCGTACCCGAAGCTGGCGATCCTGCGTCGTCACCCTGTGCCTGACAAGTCGTTATGATGTGTGCGTGTGACGATTAGGTCGCGATTCGACAACCTGGTGAAGGTGGCGAAGCACGCAGGCGTAGGCGTCATCACTCTCTCTCAGTCTAGTTCGACCTGAACGTGGACAGCAACAAGGAGCTGGCGGACTCGCTGGACAAGGCAGTGATCCCCAACCACCCCTACTTCAACCGCCTTCTCCGCATCCTCACCACGCGTTGCATGACGCAGGCAGTGTACTTCGCGGCGGGCGAGGTGCCGCCCGAGCTGTTCTACCACTACGGCCTCGCCGCGTCCATCTACACGCACTTCACCTCACCCATTCGTCGCTACGCCGATGACATGGTGCATCGTCTGCTGGCGGCGGCGGAGGGCTACGCGCCGCTGCCGGAGGAGTACCGTCAGAAGGATTTCATGACGGCTGCCACGGAGGTGGGCGTGCGGGGCGTGCGTGAGGCGTAGACGATGAACTTCCGACACTACAACGCGCAGATGGCGGGACGCGATTCGGTGGAGCTGTTCACGATTCTGTTCTTCAACAACAAGAACGAGAAGGCGACGGGCGTGATCATGGCGTGCAAGAAGAACGGATTGAAGGTGTGGGTGCCGAAGTACGGCATTGAGGGCATGGTGTACATTAACAACACGAATAAGGTGAGTGTGGGTGGCGGATTTGAGGTTTAGAAGAATGCGCTGAATCACAATTACAACAACGATTTCGACTACGACCCCGATACGTGCGTTCTCACCAACGTCCACGACAAATCGGACACGCTGGAGACGTTCCAGCCGGTGACGGTCGGCATTCACGTGCAGGAGATGAAGGGCTTCCGCAAGGAGGTGATTCTGTCCATTCTGTCTCCGCACCCGTTCGAGGACGAGCCGGTCGAGGAGGAGAAGAGCTCGAAGGGAGTGAAGCGGAGCGCGGAGAAGAAGGAGAAGAGCGATAAGAAGAGAAAGGTTTAGTTTGGGTTGTTTGTTTGATTTCGGATGGGCGTTGGAGTGATGTGCGTGTTCGGTGCGGGAGATGGGGCATGACCATTTCTGCTGTTCTGGAGAGAGAGTTGGGTTAGGTAAAGGAGGGCATTCACAATTCGATTTGGAGCATGAGCAGCGACCCGAGTTTGCTGTACGAGCTGAAAGAGAAGCTGGGAGAAGGGAAAGGGGCTAGTATTCGTGTTGATGTGTAGCGGTTTCGGAGAAGTGTTCGTAGCGTCCAACAAGAAGGACCACACGCTTGTCGCCGTCAAGAAAGTGCCTCTGAACCTCAACGAGTTTGAAATCAACAGCGAGGTGAAGATGCTGCAGGAATGCAGCTCGCCCTACATCGTGCGCTACCACGATGTGTACAAGAAGGACAGAGAACTGTGGGTATGATAGTAAATAATGGATTCAGGGATAGATTGTGATGGAGTACTGCCGTTGTGGATCGCTGGGCTCGTTTATCCGAAACGGGAATCGACTCGACGAGAATAAGCTTCGAGATGTGCTGGCCTGTGCGCTGCTGGGACTGGTGTATCTCCACAATCGCAACATCATTCATCGCGTAGTCGTTAGAGAGTGTGTGTGATGGAGCAGGACATCAAACCGGACAACCTCTTCCTCTCCGAGCAGGGAATGGTGAAGGTGGGCGACTTCGGTCTGGCAACCCAACTGGACCACTCTTCCTCGAAACGGTCGCTCATCTGCGGCACGATGCACTACATCGCTCCGGAGGCGTTCAGCAACAAGACGTGTCTGAAGAGCGATGTGTGGGCGCTGGGCATGAGCGCGATTGAGATGGCTGAGGGCAGGCACCCCTACGCCGACTGCGAGAACAGCGCAAGCGTAGTGGAGGAAGCGCGGAGTGACGACTAGACGATGAAGAGAGTGCTGATGGATCCGTCGCCCACGCTGAGCTCTTCCGTGTGGTCCGGGGACTTCGTGGACTTCGTGGCGCAGTGCCTGAACAAGGACGAGAATGCGCGTCCGTCGGCGGATGCGTTGTTGAGTGTGAGGGTTGGAGAGAGATGTGACGGTTAGCATCCCTTTGTGGCGGATGCCGTGAACCGCATTTCCATGAATGGCAATTCTGCGCTGCTCTCCGACTTGGCGCGAGAGGCGGGGTCATCAGTTCGCTCCACCCCCGTGAGTTCAAGTCTGAACGTGATTCCAGTGACCGTGATCAATGCTCCCGCTGAAGGGCAAGCACGCAGTTCGTCTGGAGTTAAACGAACGCAATCCTCTTCTGGAGTTAAGCGAACACAGGAAAGAGAGGAGGTGAAGGTGAACTCAACGCGCGTGGAGTCGGACGAGGACTTCCTCAACCTCGAGAAGACGGAGGAGGGCATCGTCATCTCGGCAGAGCTGTGCAACGATCGCGACATCGCCCAGTGGAACATGTCGCCGTTCACCCAGTTGAGACTGCTTCAAGTCAGTTATCACTGCTTCAGCTACTTCACGGCGTGGAGAGTCGCCGGCTTGCCCGCGCTGGAGGTGCTGGAGGTCGGAGACAAGTGCTTCACGCAGTGCAGCGAGCCGCCCTCCTACGCGCAGAACTACTCCTTTGAAGTGGTGGACTGTCCGCAGTTGAAGAGCATTCGTGTTGGGAACAACTGTTTCGTGGAGTGGGGCAAGTGTGTGATGGAGAGTGCGGCTTGGAGCGATAAGGTGAGGAATAGAGCTGCCCGTGTTAAAGGATCTCTCCATTGGAGACGAGTGTTTCGTGCGGTGCAAGGATGTGTCCCTACAGAGTCTGGGGTAATGGGTGAATGTGATGGCTAGACCTGGAGTCGCTGAAGACGATCACGTTGGGAACGGAGGTGTTCCAGGGGAACGAGGGAACGGAAAACATGTTGTGTATTCGCAGTGGGTGATGGGATGGGGAGTGAGTTAAAGACTTGCCTGAATTGACGCAGTTTGAGGCGAAGAAGAGAGGGTTGCGTTATGTGAAGAAAGTGTTCATTGAGAGTGGGGGATGGAGTGGTGAGTGATGAGAAGATGTGCCGAAGATGGCGAAACTGAGACTGGCGCTTGCTTTCCAGAATGTGAACCTTGCTTGTGTTGAGAGTGGTTGTGAAACGGAAGGGATGATGACTAGATGGCAGCTTGTTTGAGACAAACGAGGCTCTCAAGCCACATATCGCTGAATACAGAAGGAAGAAGGAAGAAGAGAGAATAAGGAAGGAGAGAGAAGAGAAGGAGGCAGAAGAGAGGAGGCAGAGAGAAGAGGAGGAGCAGAAGAAGCAAGCACAGATAAGAGCGAGGTGGGACAGTGGCACAGTTGCTTTCGTGGCGGATTTCAGCTTTCTGCCGAGGTCGATAACCCATCTAAAGGTGAACATAACGGAAGAGGATGACGCGCGACAAAGAGAGAGGATGCTGTATTATGCGAATGTTCAAAAGAAGGATTCAAGGAACACAATTAGGAATTACTATCAGATTCAACAAATCGTTACCAACTCATGGAATAACGACTCCTTCAACCCATCCGTCTTTCAGGAGTTGGAGAGCATTAGTATTGAAGACAACTGTCTCCGAAAGATTAACGGATTCACTGTTTCTGGTTTGAGGAAACTGAAGAAGCTGAACATTGGATCCAATTGTTGTTGCATCTGTGAGACAACGCCAACGACAGCGCGAGCTGTGGCGTTGAGAATCAGTGACTGTGGCTGTCTGGAGAGCGTCGTGATTGGTCCGAAGTCCTTCAGTGATTGGGGAAGACTCTACATCGGAAGTGAGGATGAGAAGGGACGGTTATGACTAGACTTGGCTCAACTGACTGAATTGAAGATGGGTGCTGAGTGCTTCAATCGTTGCTATGACGCTGTGTTTGAGAGTAACGAGTAATGGAGTGATGTGATAAACAGAACTGGAGTCGTTGACTTCCTTGAACATTGAACGAAGTGTGTTTGAAGGAGAACAGAGCAGAGTAAACTCCTTCGCTGTACGATGTGCGATTGCTCAGTTTGTGTAATGAATAGATATGAACAACCTGAGTTCGTTACGCATCGACACGAATGGTCTGTTGAACGTGAAGTACGTGGAGGTGATAGGTGAGATTGATCCCGGACAATGAAGGATAGAAACACCCAAGTTGACAACGGTTCAGGAACAAGAAGCGTTCCGGTATATGGAGCGAGCTACTCTGAGGAGTCGGGAAGGGGTTACTGAATAACGGATAGACGCTGGTGTGTTACAGAACGATGAGAGAATGAAAAGAGCAGTTGAAAACGAAGAAGAACGAAGAAGGCAACAGCGGGAAGCGGACGAAGCAGATGCCAGGCAACGAAAGAAGGAAGCAGAAGAAGCGGCGGCCAGAGAACGACAGAGAAAGAGTAATGACGCATGCACAACCATCGGGTTAAGCTTGATATGCGTCGTATGCATTGTCATTATTCTTCTTTGAAAGCGTCAACATTGTGTAGACTATGTCCATCACTATTCTGCAATCATTTCTTTAGCTATTCCATGTGCTCATACGTGTTTATCAAATCAAGCACGTGTCAACCAGCAAGAACCTGGAGGAACACCCCCTGAATCCACATCCTCAGTACCTGAATCAGCGCTTTGCTCTCCCCAATAGCTTGACATACTAGAATACACAAGAAAGACACGACCATTCTGTGTATCAATCAAACCCGCGCTATCTAACAAATGCCATAGCTTACAGCAATGCTTTTAAACACAATAACAGTGCTGCACAAAAGACATCAACCAATCCACCCACCCACCTCCCCACTCCCCTAATAACCCCCACACCACCTCCACTCCCCATTCCCACTCCCCTCTCACCAACAAACCCTCTCCAACACGCACAATGCAATCGTCGAAACTTCCCTTATCACTCCCGTGCAGCCAATCAGCCGTCATTCTACTGCGCACCACTTGCGGAATGACAAATCTCTTTCCGCAATGCTCTTTGAGTCGTACGAACCAGCGGACGTGGGGTGGCTATCTCTTTTACCGCCAATGATAACCATGATTCTCGCGCTCGCCACAAAGGAGGTGATCATCTCTCTCCTTTTGGGAATTATCTGCGCTGCAGTGATTTACGTGGTGAAGACGCACCGCGGCGTCGTCCATATCGTCCAGGTGATGTTCTCCATTCTGTCCTCCCGTGTGTCGGCGAACATGTACATGTGCATTTTCATGTTCCTCATGGGCTCGCTGGTTCAACTCATGTCAAAGGCGGGAGGAACGAGGGCTTTCGGGGAATGGTCCTCCAAGCTGGTGAAGGGCCGCAAGTCCGCGATGATCGTGACGTTTGTCCTCGCGAGCACGCTCTTCCTTGACGACTACTTCAACATCATCACCACCAGTGCCATTATGCGCGTCGTCCTGGACAAGAACCTCGTCTCGAAGCCGAAATCCGCCTACATCATCCACACGATGGCCAGCAACATGTGCATTCTGGTTCCCATTTCCAGCTGGGCGGCCGTGATCATCACGCAGATCGAGGAGAGCGGCATCCAGAAGCCGTTCACTGTCTTCCTCCACTCCATTACGCTGAACATCTACCCGATTCTCTCCTTCCTTCTGATCCTGTTCACCTCACTCAGTGGAATCGACGCGGGCGGCATGACGAAGTACGAGGAGAACGCGATGAAGGGCGAATCGGAGGGCGATGGCTCTGTTCTCGTGGTGAAGGAGGAGACGAACGAGGAGGATATGGGAAACGGAAAGGTCTACGATTTGGTCATCCCCATCTTGACATTGGTGTTCTGCTCCGTGCTGTTCATGGTGTACTTGGGAGGCGGCTTCTCCGGGAAGAAACCCATCCAGCAGATCTTTGCCGACAGTGACGCGGGAGAGGCGTTGACATTCGCGTCTTTCACTACGCTGCTGGTATCCTTCGTGCTGTACGTTCCCCGCAAGCTGATGACCTTCCTGGAGTTCATGGAGGAGACGAAGCAGGGCATGAAGAGCATGATCGACACATTCCTGATTCTCGTGCTGGCGTGGACGATCGGTGGCGTTGGAGGCTCGCTGCTGAAGACGGGAGAGTACATCGGCAATTTCATCGCCCGAAGCTCCCTTCCGCTGTACTTCATTCCCGCGGTTGTGTTCCTCGTCGGAGCGCTGCTCACCTTCTCCCTCGGAACCACCTGGGCCGGCTTCTCCGTTCTGATCCCGATCGTGTGCAACATTTGCAAGCAGACGGACCTCAAGCTGCTGACGCCCTGCATTTCGGCGTGCCTGTGCGGATCCGTCTTCGGAGACAACATCTCGCCGATCTGCGATAACACAGTGCTCGTGAGCTCGTGCGTGCGCTGCCAGTACATCATCCACGTGAAGACGGAGTCGGTGTACGCCTGCACCGTTGCGATCTTGTCCCTCGTGGGGTACATCATTGTCGGCATCACGGACGCGAACCCGTGGCTGTCGCTCGGCATTCCCATCGTCCTCGAGCTCATCCTGTTTGGCACTTTGTGGATTATTCGGAAGACGAAGTGCATGGCGAGGCGGGCCAAGTCGACGCGGAAGGAGGCAGTAGAAGCATCATTGTTAGAGTCGCAAGGGAACACGGCAATTGCTGTGTAACGCTCTAGTGCTGTATCGTTTCTAGTATTCTCTTGTATCCTTATTGAGTATGGAATTCGATCATGGTTTTGGAGTTGTTTCTCTCGCATATTTCCTTTTATTGCATTTCATGGTTACTCTTTTTGTTCGTAATAGGCGCTTCTCTATCTTCTCGTTCTTTGAATGAAACTCCCTACAGAGCAAAGGCTCATTTTTTGTTCACCAAGTCAATGTCCGAGGTCGAAAAGGTGGTGGCCGCCGAGGAGAAGGTGGAGGAGAAGCCTGTCGCCGAGGTGGAGGCGGAGAAGAAGGCTGAAGAGGAGGAGGAAGAAGTGGACGCGGAGAATAACATGGATGCAAACAAAGAGTCGGAGAAGAAAAAGAAGAAGAAGAAGAAGTCTAAGAAGAAGGTTGTCGGTATGAGGCTATTCTGGGGTGTCATCATGAATAGGTTCCATCAAGCCGGAGCAGCGTTGCCTCGGCGGTTTCGTGGATTGGTACGTGAAGTCGGGACAGACCGCCGATTTGCAGACTCCTGTTGTGTTTGGCGTCCGCGTTCACATGTAGTTGGATTCCATTTTCGGAGGCTGCTATCCTCCCGGTAGAGTGGACTACTACTTCGAGACGGATACGCGTGACCGCGTCACGATGTTCTATTCTCTCTCGTTCGTTCACAGCTAGTGAGGAGGGAAAGCGCAGAGACGCCTTCTTGGAAGATGAGATCAAGAGTTATCGTAAGGCCGCGGAGGTGCATCGTGAGGCCCGCTCGTACATCCAGAGCAAGATCAAGCCCGGCATGAAGCTCTACGACATTTGCTGCGACCTCGAGGACCACATTCGCCACATTATCCGCGAGAACGGTCCGAACGCCGGTATGGGTTTCCCGACGGGCTGCTCTCTGAACCACTGCGCGGCGCACTACACGCCGAACCCTGGCGACGACACGATCCTGAAGCAGGGCGATGTGATGAAGTTCGACTTCGGCACGGAGGTGAACGGTGCGTTTTCTGTCATTCCCTCATGAGTAGGATACATCATCGACTGCGCGTTCACGGTCGCCTTCGACCCTCAGTACGATGAATTGCTGATGGCGTCGAAGGAAGCGACGTACGCTGGAATCAAGGCGGCCGGTGTCGACGCGCGTCTCGGCGAGATCGGCGGCATCATCGAGGAGATCATCTCTTCGCACGAGGTCGAAATCAACGGCATCACCTACCAAGGTTCCGCGTTCAGTGATCGGCTCACACCTAGTCCAGCCCGTCCGCAACCTGAGCGGTCACACGCTGAGCAAGGGCTGCATCCACGCGGGCAAGTCGGTGCCTCTGTGCGCTGGTTGAAGTGGTGTGGGCGCGTGACGTTTAGACGACAGCTCGGCGAAGATGGAGGAGGGCGAGGTGTACGCCATCGAAACCTTCGCCACCACGGGCAACGGGTTTGTGATGGAGAACGGAGAGGGCAGCCACTACGCGCTCGTCCCCGACTACTTCGCCAACCTGAGAATGCAGTCGGCGCGCCGATTGCTGGCGCACATCAAGAAGACCTTCGGCACGCTGCCGTTCTGCCCTCGCTGGCTGGTGCGTGAGGACGGTGGCTCGTTCGCCATGAACGGCAACCAGGGACAGCAGAAGATGTACCATGCTGGACTGAGGAGTCTCGTGGCGGAGGGAGTGGTCAGAGAGTACCTGCCGCTGTGCGACTCGAAGGGATCCTACGTGTCCCAGTGGGAGCACACGTTGATGCTGAAGTCGGACTCGAAGGAGGTCTTCTCGTGGGGAACCGACTATTAAGAGGGAGTGCGTGTGAGACAAAGAAGTTCTAAATGGAGTGTTTTGTTCTAAACGGACGTGTCCAAGCCGCCTGCTCTTGGAAGGAATCCATCACGTAGTCGATCACCCACCCAAACACCACGAAGCCCACGGCGCTGTAGAACGAGGTCTTCGCCATTTCTACACATGGTGCTCTTCACAATTCGCTTACCCCGGAATGGAAGGTGACGACACGATATGCCTCCCCAAGCACCGCCAGCCACGGCTCCCGAAATGGTGGAGTTCCACTTGTCGTCCTTGCCGCGCAGTTTCGCCAAATAGCAGTTGCCCGACGCCAGAATCACGCCCAAAGCGCCGAAACTCTAACACTCACCTTTGCGAATCCAACCCTACTCCACCCAGTGTCTTGCACCGCTTCCACGTACACTTCACAGTTTGCTTGCTAGCATATGCCAATCGCTCCCTCATCGTGTTGCCGGGGAGATCGCCATGGCAACCCTCAAACGGACCGAAGAAGACTGCGAGAGACAGACCCATGCCCAGTCCTAATGCGTGAGCCAGCAACCATGAGATAACCCGCAACTCCGGACATCACGCCTTTCAGGAGACAATTGGACTTGGAACCGTCCACCACGTAGTAGATTCCATCTATGATTCGATCTTTGAGTTGAGCGGAAGATGCCATCTTGCTTCAGTTGACGGAGCGAGTTGTGTGTTAGTGCTTTGAGTTGAAGTGCTGATTCATATAGCTGAAATCCACGCTGCATTAATGCTCAAAGCACATCCCCACCCTCCACTGAAACGCAAAACAAACACACTATCCACTTATTTCAGTCTCACAAGAATCTTTCCCTGGCTCTTCTCGTCAAAGTCTCTTCTGCGCGTCAACGCCGTCAGCGCTCTCTCGATTGAAAAGGACGAGTACCCCTACGCCTCAATCCACTTCCCCTCACCTACACTCTCACGGAGCGAGTTCATCACACGAGAACGCGCGATCTGCGACCCCACCGCCACTCGCGACTTGATCATCACCTCGATCATATCGACCTGTCTCTTCACCTCCGACGGCAGCGACTCGCTGACTACGCCTCACGCTCTCTCCTCAACCCCACTCACAACACCGCTTCGCGCAGCCGACAGCGTCGACACCTTGAACAGGCGCAGCGCCTCGTTCACGTCCTCCACCGTCGCCTCGGGCGACAGACGCATCTTCGCCAGCGCCTCCGCAATACGAATGATCGCCTCCAGCTGTCGCACGGAGATGGGCACGGAGGGGTTCGACCCGTCGGCGAGACTCTGCGTGTGGATCTCCTCGCGAATCGACACGTAGTGGTTCCGCAGGATCTCACTTGCCTCCTCGTTCAGGCGGGGCGAGCACTTGGCGCGGCAGTACGCGATGTACCGCTTCATCACGTCCATCGGGATGTCCTCGTTGCGGCGCAGCTCCTTCCCCGACTCCACGTGGATGTTCATCACGTTCTTCGCCATCTCGATGTCGCGGTTGTAGTCGCGGATGTCGCGGACGATGAAGATCAGGTCGAAGCGGGACAGGATCGACGGCAGGAAGTCGATGTTCTCGCTCGTGGAGCGCGTGTCGTCGTAGCGACCGTAGATCGGGTTCGCCGCCGCCAGCACGGAACAACGACTGTTCAGCACCGTCGTGATGCCTGCTTTGGCGATGGAGATGGTCTGCTGTTCCATTGCCTACGCGTGAGGGGCATCCCACAGATTCCACCTCGTGGATGGCGACGCGGTCGTTCTCGTGCATCTTGTCGAACTCGTCGATACACACCACGCCGCCGTCCGCCAGCACCATCGCGCCACCCTCCAAGTAGAAGTCTCCCTACGCCTCACGCGCGCTCTCCACACCCACTCTCGCGTCCTGCACCACGCTCGCCGTCAGACCCGCCGCCGAGGAGCCCTTGCCCGAGGTGTACACGCCCACCGGCGCCACCTTCTCCACGAACTTCAGGAACTGCGATTTGGCGGTGGAGGGGTCGCCCATGAGAAGAACGTTGATGTCACCGCGGATGCGCGTGTGGTCCGGCAGCACCTTGCGCGAGCCGGAGAACAGCAGGCACGCGATCGCCTTCTTGATGTCCACTGTGTAGTCGCCGCTGAGGGCTGGCGCAATGTTTTGAACGAGACGCTCGTACACGTTGGGCGACGAGGCGATGCTACGGAAAAGCTCTTCCTCGGAGGGAGAGAAGGTGGAGATGGCGCGACCGATGCCGCTCTCCTCGATCTGCACGCCCATCACGCGGATGTAGCTGACTTTGAGGGCAAGGTCGTTGGAGTTCGGCTAATCATGAGATGCGCGTTGTGATGCGTGCCTTGCGATTCTGGTCGAATGTGTCAATGTAGCCCACGAGCGAGCAGCGCGTACCGGGAATGATGCGGTCCACCAACGAGCGCTCCATCATGCAGATGATGTGACGAGGCATCTCGCCCGTCGGCACGTCCTCGGGACACTCCTGCAGCTTCAGAGTCTGCTGGTTGACGAAGTCGCACAGACTCGACACGATGTAGTTGGAATCCAGAGGACAGCGATCTCCCTCGGCTCCGCTCTCCACCATTCTGCTCGTGAGTTCTACTCCAACGAAATGTACCGGGGACACTGGCGAGGAACCGACACTTTGCGCATGGGCGCCACAAATATGGGATCGCCGATGGTGTTGCAGCGGGAGCACCGGTAGACGAGCTTGCGCACGAAGGCACGCGAGCGAGAGGCGCTGATGACAATACCGGGCACGCGGACCAACTTGTTCACATGAGCGGCCTAGACGCTGAAACGCGGCACATGGAATGTACGCTGATCTCTCGAATTGCGGTGGTGTTCTGACTCGTGGAGTAGAGCAACTGCAGGTCGGGGACTTCCACTGTGGGCAGCAACACCTGGCACAGTTTCTTTGCCGATTCTTCAAACTAACGGTGAACGAGCAGACGAAACACGCACGATCGAGAGGTAAACGCCAGGCATTTGCTGGAACATGTCCTGGTGCATGGGATCGAACGCCTGGTAGTCGTCTAAATTCACCTCGAGCGTCTTGTCCCCGTTTGCGATGCGTTTGGCGATTTGATCTCTAGGAATGACGCGCAGCGAGTGCAGCTCCACCTGTACACGAAGTTGCCCTGGATACTGAATGTGTTTAGAAACTCGTAGAAGCTGTCTCCCATTTCGGTGATGACCTGCTGCTGCGCATTCTCGCTCCTCCCGTAGATTTCACCTCCACTTGCGCCGACGTACTCGTTGCTAAACTGCATAGGGATGGTTTCTTTGTGGAGATATTCCGACAAAAGGAATTGGGTGTTTGGGACGAGTAGGACCCGGTTTTGGCAAAGAAGCACCAACCATGCCTCTCCGATTTGAATGTTTTGGGGCATTTCGCCTCTTCCCGCATTCGTTCATCAAACAAAGCAACGTCTAGAATCAAAACACCTGCAGGTGGATGTTGTACACATCCGGCTTCACCTCGTTCTCCTGGTAAACCACATTCACGTCGGGACGCAGACGCATGAGAGGAACGACGCAGTTTCTGAAACCGCCCGCGACGAATCCGTTCACATTGCTCAGGTTGAAGCCCTTGTTGTGGAACTCGGTGATCGGATTGCCATTCACCACGTCAGCAATCCAGCTTCGGACCTTCGCCTTGTAGTTGTCGGCGAACTTCCAGTTATCGAAGAGCAAGTTCATCGCGTCGCAATTCATACCCTCGCTGAAATCAATCTCCTACACGTCACGCTCCTCCTTCTCTCCCACCTCCGTCGCAGGGAACGTTCCGCTATTCTTTCCGCCAAGCGCGTTCTTCATCAGCGACCCCAGTCCAAATCCGCCCTTCTTCTTCTCCTCTTTTCCCGCGGTTTTCTTGCCGAACGGCATGGTCCACCGCGACTTCTTCTCCTCGTTGCTCGTCGTCACCTCGTTCAGGTTCAGGAAGTCCTCCTCAGCAGGTGCAGCAGGCACAGCAGGCTCTGTCGCCACAGGTTCCTCCATCGCCGGCGCGCTGCTCATTCCACTGAACAAGTCGTCTCCCGCGGGAGCACTCGTCATACCACCGAACAGGTCGTCGTTCGCCGTGGGCGTGGCCGTCATGCCACCGAACATGTCCTCGCCCTCGGGCTCCTTCTCCTTCGTCGTCATCTTCTTCAGTTTGTTGAAGCCCGACATCAGCGAACCCGCCACGTTCATCTTCTTCTTCTCTTCCTTCGCAGGCGCCGCCTCCTCCTTCGGCACGCCCACGTTCCTCTTCGCCTCAGCCAGTTCGTCCTCCAGCTTCGTGATCATCTCATTCATCCGCACGAATTCCTCCGTCATCTGGTTCACCTGCGCCTCGTAGTTCTTGCGCGTCGTCTTCAGGTCGTCGTTCTCGCGCAGCGCCTTCTCCATCAGCGCCTTCTGCTCCTCCATCTTCTTCGAGATCGCCTCGATCTCGCCGTTCTTGTTCTTCATGTCCTGCTCGAGTGAGGACTTCTCGATCGACACGCTCTTCTTCTCCTTCTCCAGCGCCGCGACGCTCTCCTGCAGCTCCTGCGTCTTCGCCTTCTCGCGCTCCGTCTCCGCCTCACGCTCCGCCACCTTCTTGTTCGCCTCGTCCAGCAACGCCTGTAACGACGAAATCTGGCTCGCCAACGCCTCCTGCTGACCCTTCTCCTCGCTCGCTTGCGTCGCACGCAGCTGGTTCAACTCCGCGTTCTTCGCTTCGAGTTGTGCCTGCCACTGCTTCTCCTTCGCCTCGAGCTGCGCCTGCAACTGCTTCTTCTCCGCCTCAAGTTGCGCCTGCCACTTCTTCTCCTTCGCCTCGCTCGCTTCGCGCTGCTGCTGGAGCTGCTGCTCGAACGAGGCCATCTTCGACGTGACGTCCGACGACGACGCGCTGAGCGACTGCTTGTCCTCCTGGAGACGGGCAATCACGCTCTCCTTCTCCTGGATGAGGGCGTTCTTCGCCTGCAGGGCTGACTCGACGCTCTTGATGCGCTCCTCCATCTTCTTCACTGCCTCTTCCTTCTTCTGCGCCTCCTCAGTCATTCTCTTCACTGCCTCTTCCTTCTTCTGCGCCTCCTCAGTCATTCTCTTCACCGCCTCCTCCTTCTTCACCGCCTCCTCGTTCATACTCTTCACCGCCTCGTTCTTTGCCTCCACCTCTTCCTCCTTCTTCTTCAACTCCGCGTTTATCTTCTCCACCTCCTCGTTCTTCGCACTCACTTCCTTCTCCTTCTTCTTCAAACCCTCCTCCATCGCCTTCTTCACTCTCTCCAACTCCTCGTGCAGTGCGCTCTCCGACGACGAAGACGACGACACGCGCTCCGTCAACTCGCCAATCTTCTTCTCCAGCTCCTGGTTTGCACTCGTCACCTTCTCCAACGCCGCCTCCATCTCGCTCTTCTTCGCCTTCAGCGCCTCGATCTCCTCCTGCTTCTCCTTCATCACCGCCTGCGCCTTCGAGTTGTCGCCGTCCAGCGTGTTCCGCAGCGATTCCAGCTCGTCGCGAAGGCTCGACTCCTTCGCCTTCAGTTCGCTGATGCTCTTCTCCTTCTCGCTCGCCACCTTCTCCATCATGCTCACTGTCTTCTCCATTGCACTCACCTTCTCGGACAGTTCGCCCAGTTCGCTCTCCTTGCTCTCCAGCTTCTCCGACCACTCCTCCTTCTCCTTCTTCAGCGAACTCGCCAGCTCCGCCTCCTTCTTCTTGCTCGCCTCCAACAACGTCTCCACCTCGCCCAGCTTCGACGCCTGCTTGCCCAGCTCCTCGTTCTCCTTCTTCATCTTCTTCGCCGCCTCCTTCTGCTCCGCCACCGTCTGCGTCAGCGCCTCGATCTGCTTCTGCGCCTTCGCGTTGTCGCCGCTCAGCGACTGCTCCAGGCTCTCCACGCGCTTCGTCAGCGCCTCCTCGTTGCTCTTGCGCGCGCTCACCTCGCTCTTCAGCTCGCTCACCGTCGCGTCCAGATCGCTCGCCAGCGCCTGGCTCTTCTCCAGCTTCTTCTGCGACGCCTGCAGCTCGTTGCACGTCGACTCCAGCTGGTGCGTCAGCTCCTGCTTCTCCTTCTTCAGCGCTTCTTCGGAGGCGGTGGACTGCTCCTTCAGCTGCTCCATCTCCTCGGACAGCTGCGTCAGCTTCGTCTGCGACTCGCCCAACGCGCCCTCCGTGTGCTCCAGTGCCTTCACGCGCGAGGACAGCTCGTCGCGAATCCGCGTCAGCTCGCCCTTCTCCTTCTTGCTCTCCTCGATCGAGTTGTTCAGCTCCGCGATCGTGCGCATCGCGTTCGCGTTCTCCTTCTCGTGCTCGCCCTTCAGCTCCTCCAGCTCCTTCTGCAACGCCTGCTCGCGCAGCGCCGACGCGCTCAGCTCGCTCTCCACCTTCCGCAATCCCTCGTTCACGCCGCGCTCCTCCTCCAGCTGCTTCTGCAGCGACACCACCTCCGCCTTGATGTTGTTGATGATGTCGTCGGGCGAGGAGTCCATGTACGACGCGAACTTCGCCTTGTAGTTGTCGCACTCCTTCTTGTAGAACTCCTCCGACGCCACGTGCTGCTCCAGCTCCTTCTCCTTCACCGCCAGCTGCTGCGACGTCGTCGCCAGCTGGTTCTTCGTGTCCTCCAGCGCGCTCTTCAGCGAGTTCGCCTGGCTCTTCGCCTCCTCGCTCTTCTTCTTCTCCTCCTCCTGCAGGGACTGAAGGCTGCTCTGTGTCGTCGTCAGCTCCTCCTGCAACACGCGCGTCTTCTCCTCCTCCACCACGATCTGGTGCTCCTTCTCCTGCAGCGCGCTCTCCTTCTCCTCCAACGCCTTCTTGACCTCCTTCTTCTCCTTCTTCAACTCCTCGATCGCTCGCTCCTTCTCCTTGATCGTGTGCTCCTGCTTATTCATCTCCAGCTCGTGTTGCGTCTTTGCCGCCTCCGCCGCCTCCTGTAACTCCTCGATCTCCTCCACGCGCTTCTTCAGGTCCTTTCTCACGTCCTCGCACACGTGGTTCAGCGACGACACCTGCTCCATCAGCAGCGACTGCGTCGTGTTCAACTCGTTCACCGACGTCTGGAGGTCCTCCTTTTCCTTGCGCAGGTCTGCCTCGCGGTCGCTGGCCTCCTTCTCCTCCTTCTCCTTCTCCTCCTTCAGACTCTCCATCGCCTCCACGGTCTTCTTGTGTTCCTCCTCCAACGCGCCCAGACTCGCCTCCACCTTCTTCTTCTCCTCCGCCACCACGGTGAGACGCGACACCTCTTCCGTCAGATCGTTGATCTGCTGCGTCGTCGCCTTCTTCGTCTCCTTCAACTCGCTGTTCAAGTTGTCGTTCTTCGCCTTCAACTCGTCATTCTTCGCCTTCATCGCCTCGCCCTCCTCCACGCTCGCGCTCAGTTGCTTCTTCGTCTCCTCCAGCTCCTCCTTCGTCTTCTTCGCACGCTCCTTCCACTCCTTCACCGACTCCTCCGTCTCCTTCAGCTTCGCATTCAACTCGCTCACGTTCTTCTCGTACGCCTCCTTCTTCTTCTCCATGCTCTTCTTCGTCTCCTCCAACTCCTTCTTCACCGCGTCCAGTGACTCGCTCTCCGCCTTCAACTGCTCCTTCAACGTCGCCACTTCCTTCTCCACCTCGCTCTTGCTCTTCGTCAACGCCTCAATCTCGCTCGCACTCTTCTCCTTCAGAGACGTGATTTCGCTCGCGCTCTTCTCCTTCAATGCCGCCACTTCCTTCTCATTCCTCTCCTTCAACGCCTCCATGTCCGCGTGAAGACTCTCAATCGTCGCCACGTGACCAGCAATCGTCTTCTCGCTCTCCTCCAACGCCTTCTTCATCTCGCTCACCTTCTCCTCCAGCCCCGAAATCGTCTTCGACAGCTCGTCCAACTGTGCTGCCGACGCCTCCGTCAACTGGTCCAGCGACGTCTGCACGCTCTGCACCTCCTTCTGCAGCTTCGCGATTTGCTCGTTCTTCTCCTCGATCTCCTTGCGGTTCGCTGCCTGGTACGCTTCATACGCCTCCTTCGTCTGCGTGAACTCCGCCATCGTCTTCTCCTGCTGCTCCGTCACCGCCTTCACGCGCTGCTCCAAGCCCGAAATCTCGCCCTCCGACTTGGCCTTGTACGCGTCGAACGAGGACGTCGTCGACGCCAACGCCTCCACCTTCGTCTTTAACTCGCGCTCTCGCTCGCTCAGGTCGGACTTGCACTTCTCCAGCTCCTCCTGCGTGGCGCTCAGCGTGGACTGAGTGCTCTTCAGCTTCTCTTCCGAAGAAGTCAGCTCCTCTCGGCGCGTCTCCTCCGCCTTCTTGCTCGCCTCCAGTTCTGTCTTCAGATCCTCGATCGTCTTCGACAGCTCCTGGATCTTCGCTTCGTGCTCCTGAATCAGCCGCTTCGCCTCCTGCAGCGCCTGATCCGTCTTCGCCTCCTCCTCCTTCGTGTGCTCCAACTCCTTCTTCGTCGCCATCAACTCGTCCTGGAGCTGTCGCTTCGCCTCGTTCGCCTCGTCGATCACGCGCTTCGCCTCCGCCAGCTCCTTCTCCACGCCCTCCTTCTCTTCCGTCATTCGGCTCAACGCCTCTTCCTTCGCGTTCAACTGTCCAGTCAGATCCGCTCGAAGCGCTTCGCGCACGCTCTCCTGCTCAGACAGTTGCTGCGCCAGGGCCTCGGCCTTCTCTCTCTTCTCCTTCAGCACTCTGGCTCGCTCCTTCCACTCCGCCACCACCACGACCATCTTCAGAAGGCGCAGACGCAGCATCACACTCTGTGTGCCCAGCACGCTCTTCCTTCTCATCACTACCCCTCACACACTCATCACACACACTACGCTCCTCCTGACGACTCTTCAACGCGACGATCGCCTGCTCGTGCTCCTCCTTCTCCTTCAGCGCCTCCGCCTTCATCGCCTCCACCACCTGCGTCTTCTCTCTCTCCTTCTCCTCCGTCACACGCCTCGCCTCCTTGCCCTTCACAGTCGTCCAGTTCCATCGGTTGAAACCATACGCCTTCTTGCGCAGGTTCTCCTCCTCCATCACCTCGCCCAGACGGAGAACGGCGCGTTGCTGCAGGTTCTTCTTCGCCTCGTTCGCCTTCTCCTGCTTCCACTCCTCCTCTCGCTTCTGGCTCTCAGCCTTTGTGGCTTCCAACTCCTCCTCCTTCTTCTCCAGAAGCGAGTTGCGCTCCTCCACGATTTGGGTCATTCTGACTCTTCCCGCCTCGTTCGCCAAACGCTGCCACAAGATGAAGGCGACGCTCTTCATGCTGTTTGTTATGGAGAGAATTCACAGTTACGATTTGTCGATCACCTTCACCACGCGAGCCACGCGCATCACTGCCAATTGACGATCTCGCTCCTGCAGTTCACGCTGCTTCTCCTGCTTTTGCTGGTTCTTCTCTGCAGCTGTGTTCATCTGAATCGTGAAGGCATTCAGTGCTACCATACTTCAATAGCCATCGAGCGCAAGCCCTTCTCCATGTCCTCAATGGTCTGCTTCAGATACGAGTAGGAGCTCTCCTCGATGAAGCGAATCCAACGAGTGCGCTCGTCCTCTCTATTCATCACGCGATTTGACAATCCCACACCGCGCAGTGGCAAAGAAGAAATGGCGATCTGTAGACGTGATGAGCTCAAACTTGAACTGTGGAGCCGAGTCCAATCTCTACCCCATAACCCAATTCCCGTAGCACCCACGTTAATCTTTGCGTCATCCGTACAAAACGTTTCAATTGGAGATGTTGCCTATTACTCAATCGCAAAACGCAGAAATGACTTCCATGTCCTTGTAGATGAACAGAATGTTGTTCTTAAGAGCCCCAACGCCGTCGTTCCATTTCTTATCGCTCTTGGAATACTTGATATCCCCAACCCTACACCCTCATCGAGTACATCAAAAGCAACATTTGGGGATTCTTCAATGCGACGAACGCGCAGTTCAACTCACTGTCTGAAGATTGTCCAAAGAAATTCATTGTCTCCGAAGCGGTTCATGCAATACGGAATTGAATACGAAATCGGTTCAGTGGTTCTTGATAAGGAAGGGTGGTTCACAGTCATCCCATTATTCTCTCCAGAATGAGCGAAATGCCGTTATTCGAGAAGAAGGAGCAGGGCGAGAAGAAGAGGGAGAGCGCGCTGCCTTCGAATATCGGAGCATGGCAGAAGGTGGGGTTTCGGGCTCATACGGACTCACAGATAGCATACCACGGGTTTTGGAGAGAAACTCATGCGCAAATTCGGATTTGAGGGGAGACTTGGAAAGGATGGTCAGGGTATTGCGCAGCCCATTGCTACAAAGGTGCATTGTCCATCCGAGTCGTTTACGAGTAGAAACGACCAGAGGGTCTCGGTTTGGGAGCGGATGGCTTCAAGGAGGCTACCATGTTGAAGGCGAACAAAGAAATCGCAAGACAGTACAACAAAGTGAGAGGTGGAGTGGGAGTGGTGACCGTTGCAGAATGCGGGAATCAAGACGGAGGAGGAGACTACAAAGAAGCAGAAGGACTGGTGGAAGGACTCGGACGAGGAAAACAGTAGCAGCGATTCGGAGGAAGACAATGGAGCTGTTTCTGCGTCCGATTCGGATGTGGATGAAGAGAAACCAAGAAGGAAGGAGAAGAGAGTGTATGGAATGATGCATGTGGTTATTCCTAGCTTCAAGACACTGGAGCAGCTTCTCCAGGAGCAGAACCGCGGCGAAGAAGCGGAAGAAGCGAAACCGATCGTGTTTACGGACCACACGGGTCGGCAGGCGCAGAGCCGTGTGTTGGGGATGGAGGATGTGTCGAAAGTGAATCGCGATGCCGTTGGGTTTGAAGTGCTTGTTCCTCCCCCTCCTCATTGGTAGATTGTGTACAACCTGGAATCGCTCACATCTCTGGAGGAAGGGCACATTCTGCAATTCGGAAGCAAGAACCGCCGACGCGACCAAATCAAGTCAGAAAAGCAGGTGAGGAATCGACGGGGAGCGTTAAGGATAGGATTATGCCTCCAAGCTGAAATCCCAAATGGAGACCAATTCGGAAGAAATTCACAACCTGGAGACTCTCCTTCAGCAAATCCAACAGTTCATCACCCAGTCACGAACGGAGCCGAAGGATCCCATCGATGTCCTCGTTCTGCTGGAGTCGCTCCAGATCGACTACCCTGTCGAGTACTACCGATACAAGCTATTCCAGCTCATTCCTTCTCTCATGAAACCGGCATTGCTCCAGCAATTCTCCAATTGGGATCCTCTCCAAGTTGTACTATTGTTTTCATGTGATCACTAGAACGCGCAGGCCTTCTCGGACCTCATGGCCCACGTGCAGGACGTGATTCTCCTCGAAGAGGACGAAGACGAAGAATCGCGGTTATTCTCCTACGACTGGCTGGAGAGTCCCTCCAAGAAGCACAACGACGAAAACCGCTTCGTCGTCGTCCACTCCTTCACCACGACGTTACTCCCCATCATTTCCCGCTCACTGAACGAGCGTTTCAACATCTTCGATGAAACGCACTTCGCCAACTTCAAGGACCTTTTGGCGACGAGTCGGTTGGTCTGGGACAACAACGTGGTGATCGAGAAGATCACCAAACCCGTCCTCCACAGAATCCGGAATTCGGTCCGTTTTTGGAATTCCAGTAATGCCTAGTTAAATGAATGGACGCTGGACGCGTCGGTGAACCACGAGTCGTTCTTCCGCGCCGTTCTGCGTTTCCAGACGCTGCTGCCCGGCTTCGACTCCGAGATGCACGACTTTTCCCTCCAAGTCACGCATAGCTTCCCTCTCTTCACCACCCGCGTCACGAGCTACGTGAACTCCCTCCCCTCGCTCCCGCTCGCGCGCGAGTTCATCGCGTCGATCAAACCCCTCTTCAACACGGAGTCGCAGGGCGCGCGCCGCTCTCTGTTCATGCTGGAGAACGCGGTGCTCCCGCAGCTGGCGAAGGCGCTGCGTGCGCTGGAGATCAACCCGTCGAACCAGGAGGGCATTGAGGTGTTCATGGAGACGATGCTGTGGTCGGAGTGCATCGACGCGAACATCATGTCTGCGCTGTTGGAGGGCGAGTTCTTCAACAAGTGGTTGTTCGTGTTGTATTCGTGGATGCACCAGGAGAACACCGACCTCACCGAGATCGTCAACTGGATCGAGGGGTGGCGGTCGCTCATCCCGCAGGCGCTGCTGGAGAACGAGTACACGGTGCGGCAGTTCAACCGGTGTTGGGATGTTGTGAATGAGGTGTTGGACGAGAAGCGAGTGGTGGATCCGAGGTGCTACGAGAAGCGCACGAGCTATATTAGCGTGATCCAGAATCGGAGAATCGAGGAGAAGGAGGAGATGATACGCGAGGTGAGGGTTGGACGGAATTGTGACGATTAGCGATTGCGACAGGAGACGAGAGAGAATGCGGCGATGGAGTTGAGGGATGCGCTGGCCATGTGGGGAGAGAAGAATAACATCGAAATGAAGCAGCTGGAGAACCGGACGTCGGATGGAAAGGCCTTGTACGCTTTCGGTTGCGTGGAGCTCTACATTCTGGACAACGTTGCGTACGTGCGACCCAAGACGAAGGAGGGTGCGTGGGAGCCCAAGAGCATGCAGGAGTTGCTGGACATGAATCGGCAGATGGAAGAGGATCCCCTAGACTAGTGCTGTTTGATAGGAAACACAACACAATGCCTATTCCACACACAACCAGCTTATCCACGGAACGTGCAAGGCTTGTTAGCGAGGAACGTAGCTCTGAACT